>Ga0302252_1000381_pt1 | contig 41815 bp, 44 predicted proteins | sample AAG_RA_Leu_MG_FD_193511 | JGI IMG/M metagenome (GOLD analysis project Ga0302252, IMG submission 193511) | Enriched activated sludge microbial communities from anaerobic digester in WTTP, New Holstein, Wisconsin, United States - AAG_RA_Leu | ecosystem: Engineered > Bioreactor > Anaerobic >... | reverse complement strand
CGTGCTGGCGGACACTGCAGGTATTAAAAAGGACGATGTCCGCCTTTTCCTCGCTGTCAACGATCTCAAAACCTTTTTCGGCGAGAATGCCGGCAATGAGCTCGGAATCCCGTTCGTTCATCTGGCATCCGAAGGTGCGCAAAAGCACACGTAGCTTCTTCGGGCTTTTGCCTCCGGAATCGTCTGTATTGTCGTCTTTTCGCTCGTTTTCAACCATTTCATCCCCTCTTCATAGCAAGTCTTCCACGGCTCATTCAATTCAAATTTCACGATCTCCTGATTCTGGATAGTGATCGACTTAAAGACAATCCGCATGAACGTCTTTACAAGATAGTCCAGTTGATGATTGTCGTTTTCAGGCGTACTGCGCAACCGCAAAAGGAAATCCTGCGTCGCCTTAACCAGATTGACAGAATTGCGCTTGTCCAGAACCTTAAGATGAATGGCCTTGATATCCTGCTTTAGTTTTTTCTCCTCATTACTTAAAAGCTCAGCTCGCTCTTTATAGAGCCCCATGTTTATTTTGTCTTCTGAAAATAACTCGTATATGGCCTTCTGTTTCTCAACGTTTTTTCTAAGTAACGCCTCTTTCTCCTCTAACTGCTCCATATATATCCGTTCCGGCTCAGATGCGTTAAGCCGAATCATATCGCCTAATTCTTCCAGCACATGAAGATTTTTTCTGATGACTTCAACAATATCCCATACCTGCTTATTGACAGCATCAGCAGTCACGGATTTATTGTTGCATTTGATATATCGGACGCCTTTGGATGAACAACGATACCATGGACGCCTCATTTTCGTGCGATGATTTACGATATGCGTCATCCCCCTATAATTGCCTCCGCATTCATTACATTTTAAGATACCGGAAAGATGATAAACATTATTTCGGAACCGGACTACGCCATTCGTGCGGTTTCGCTTGAGAAGTGTGGAAGCCTCATCAAACTCCCTCTGCGAAATTATCGGCTCGTGCGTATTCGGGACCTCGATGATCTTGGAAGGATCATTCTTGATATAGCAATATCCCTTTCCCTCGCCATTTTTAGTCTTGGTCTTTGTATCATAACGCCGCTTGTTCCACACCAGCATTCCCAAATACACTTTATTTTTGAGGATATCCGAAATGAATTTAGTATAAAACTTCCCGCCCTGCCTTGAGGGAATCCCGAGATGATAATAATGCCCGGCAATCTGCGAAGTACTCTTACCGTTGATATACATTGAGAAAATTTCTTTGACGATTTTTGCTTCTTCGGGGTGGACTTCCAGTTTCTTGGCTTCCTTATTATAACGATAGCCATACGGCGCGTAACGCGCTCCCTGCCAATGCCCCCGCTTAACACCCACAACCATACCCGGAAAAACGCGCTCAACTAAACGGTTACGCTCAAATTCCGCGCAACTGCCAAGCATTTGAATCGCCATTTTACCCGCGCTCGATGTAGTATCAAACGGCTCGGTAGCTGACTTATAGCCAACACCCAAAGAATCAATCTCCTCAAGCAATCCTAACAGATCCTTGAGCCGACGGCTTAAACGATCCTGTTTATACACCAAGACCAAATCAAACTGCTTGTTGCGAGCGTCAAAGAGCAGTCTCTGCAATGCCGGTCTATCCATGTTGCCGCCGGAATAACCGTCATCCATATAAACATCCCGGCCCGACATACTGCAAAAAACATCCCAGCCGAAGTTTTTCGCATATTGCAAAAGATACGTTCTCTGCACCTCCAGCGAAAATCCTTCGCGAGCTTGATCCTCTGTACTGACTCTTGTGTATAACGCTACTTTCACTATTCTTCCTTTAGTGTCTCCCGCCATTCTTTAATCTTGGCGATACACTCGTCCGTAAACACGGGCCAGTCCTTGTAGTCGCGCTTGGGCTTAACCCAACCCTTGCGGATCCAATTGATCATGGTCTGCCGGTGAACACCCAGCTTTTTTGCCGTCTCTGTCATGGTGTAAGTTTTCATAATTGGCACCCTCTAAGATTAGTGCCCAGTATACCGTATTATACAACCCTATACAAGGGTTTTCTTTTCCGCATCATACGAGGACAGGAACATTTTTGACAACAATTCAATGCCTTCAAAAAAGGATTTACGCGCCTCCTGAATCTCAATGCTGGATAGACCGCGGCCTTTTAGCTTTATCTCTAAAGCGTCCCAGCCCCTAGGGCTAACCGCCAGATCATTGTTTGTGCGTACATCCATGCTCATTTTCACCACTACCCAATAGGACATTCGGACATTTTCCGTGTCGTATGATGTCCGGTTTTACTGACATGCTGACATGACTCGTGTCAGTGAATGTCAGTCGAAACACCCCTCAAAACCCTCGAAATACCCAAAAATTAACGCTTTTTCCGCAAAAAATGCCTATTTTGAGCCTTCCTAGCCACATTTTGACGCTCTCCGGATAACCACATATGACATGACATCACTTTTTCAAAATTTTAGATCACTGACAAACTGCGCCTCGCCCGACCCGCACCCGACACCCCCTTGGAAGGACCCGTAAACAAAATGCGTGCGGAGGAGGACGGAAGGTGTCGCCCTCTGCCAGACGCATTTATCTGGCAAAACTTTCGCGATGGAAGAAGTTAACAAGAACATCGATCCGGTTCCTCCGCATTAGATTGTTACTCAGCAACCAACTCTACCTGCTCCACTGGCTTTGCTGGCTGAGGCCGATATTTTTTCATAAGGGCATTGATCTCTTGCTCAAGGTCAAAATGCGATACCCAGTGATCCCGGCCACGAATATCCTCTTCAACATCAGCTATTGTCGGACGCCTGAGTTCGGCAATAACTTTTTCTTTCTCGGGATGAAAAGCGTTATACTCATCCGTTCCCAAGCTCGGGCTAAACGACGGATATTCCTGAAGTTGCCGCCTTGTGGTCTCTGGATGTCCATAAATTGCGTAAGCGAGACCAAACAGCTTGCCCTTAGCCCGCCACAAATCAAGAATCGCCTCGTCCTTCTTACGATTCATAGCGTTTCTGTCTTCAATGATCCGTTTCAATTCTTCGTCGCGCTTTGTGATTAACGATTCATCCAGCTTCGTCTTGAGTTTAGCGAGGCTCTCGGCAACGACATCGAGATTGATATTGCATTCCTCCAGCGCCAAATCCGCCAGCTTTACAGCCTCGGGATTAATCCTCTCGCCGCACATAACCCGGCTTCTGATTTCTTTCGCTTTCTCTTTAGCTTCAGCTTTCTCCTGCTCGCAGAGCTTCTGCTTTTCTTCGAGTGCCACGATCTGCTCGGCAATTTCCTCCGGCGTGCTTTTACCCTTTAAGACGTTTAAAAAATTCAGTTTCATTTTTCGTTCCTCCTGTATTTGTTGATTTGAATTGCTATTCTTCTGCCTTGGTTTTTACATTTGCCTACATCTTTCACCTCCCCTTTTTCTACCCTCTGAACGTTGTGAACATTGACTACCCTTATTTTTCTAACTGCCTCTAATGACCCCCGCAAGGGGCTTTTCCTCTCTCTCTTTTCTTTTTTTAGAAAAGGAAAGAAACGACATTCACAATATTCACAAATCCCACATCCTCTTGTAGATTATGAGGATAATCCGTGACCGAAGCTGTGAACGTAGCCTGCTCACAGTCACAATGGTCACGCCTTTAATACGGCCTTGGATCGTCTTCATCACAAAAATCCTTTCCTTGCTCACCCTCATTCACGCCTTCGTTCACACTATCCTCAAAAAGGGAGTTACCCTTTATCCTGCGTAAAATAACCAGCTTCCTGCCGGTACCGGCTTCACGCTTTTCCGGACGTAAAATATCAATACCCACACTGCGCATAACCGGAGCGATGCGCATAAGCTCTGAACCAAGCGCCCGGGCATTACCGGGTAGCGTCTTATCAAAGCCGGTTTCCGGCTTAATGCTCTCAAGCAGTGTGGTCGCAGAACCCGTCCACTCGCCTCCGTTTGATTCCACAAGATAGACCAACTTTTGCGCGAAAGTGCTCTCCTCAGCGGTGTCCTCCCATTTGTGATCAACCGATTGCTGATACCGCTTAAAGAATTCCTCCCGGGAGAATCCAAGATACTGCGCCAAAGCCGCGCCCCACTGTGCAAAATCCGACATCCTGAAACGCTCATGCCCAGACACACCGTCAATAGCCGCCATTGCGTTTGAAATTGCCGAGAAGAAACCGCCGAGAATCCCGGGAAGCGAAGCCCGCCATTCGCAAGCGATGACTTTCTCCGGCCTTGTCTCTTTTAAGATTGGAATATCGAAGATAACTGAACGGTCTAATAAATCCGGACGGCATATAGAACTGCCGATACCGTTTAAAACGAAACATCGGCGATAGGTCCTAATAAATTCCTCGTCATTGGTGTAAAGCGATCGCTTCATATCACCCTCGCCTGTTACTGCCCTGCACAAAAAGTCGCTGAACCATTCAGATACCCGAGAAAGATTATCGAAATTATTCAACCAGTGTTTATCCGCAATCATCTGCGCCTGCTCTAAATCCTTAGGCACGGAAATGGACATCACCTTGGAAGGATCGCACAGGCTTTTAATCATCCGGGAGTTGTTAGACTTTCCTGTTCCCTGCTCTCCGATTTGCACCGGTATGACATGGGGAATGTCGGGGATAAAGAACGCCGCTACCACCATCATAAAAAGACAGGCGTCATCTTTACTGATATTGCAAAACTCTAATAGCTTTTTAGGATCACAGTCTTTGACCGGCATAACCTGCTCGGCCTGATGCGGATATCTCTTAAATATCGGCGGTAAGAAAACCACCTCCCAGCCATCTTTGGTAATAACCACCCCACGCCAATCTTTGGTCGTAAGGTCATAATAAATAGCCCCGTCATGCCAGCCGACACGGTTATAAAGCTCGACTTGCCTTCCACCCTCGCACTTCGCCTCTATCTGGACTTTCGCCTGCTTTAAGGCTTCGCTTCCCGGAGGATGGCCAAAATCCTCACGGTAACGCAGAGCGCAGTAATTTCTGAAGCGGGAACTGCTTGTCTGGCAAACCTCAAGATGCTTATCAAACGGTAGGACAACATAAGGATTGCCCTGCTGATCGCGCAGATATTCGCTAACCGTTTCTTCGCAATCGCGGGTAATGATTTCGCCTTGGGTGAGTTTTTTCTGTTTTGGAGATCTTGACGCGTCAAACACGTTTTCGGTATCTCGGACGGCTTTCTCAATAACACTCTGCCCGTAAGTCCTGCCGTCACCAAAATGCCGCTCATCCCACTTAGGGCGCATAAGGCCGGATTGCCGGAATAATAAATCCATACGCCCGACATCCTTGCCAGTCCAAAAGGCCAGTTTGTTACACAACGCCAGATCCGCTTCGCTTTGAGACGGATAATCGTTCTGCCATTGACCTGAATATAAACGCTGAAATTTCTCCGCGTCTTGGCTTTTAGCAATTACGAAGAAAATGTCGTCCGAAGGCCCTTTATCGACAAACCGGCTGAATATCGTTTTAAGTGCATCAGTACAATCGTTAATTTCAGCCGGATAATTTTCAAAGCGATTACCGGTAACCGTAAAGAAACGACCTTTGGTATAAATCTCCAAGCCGATCTTGGAAATCTTGCAGGCCCGAGTGATTTCACCTTTACAAAGAATATGAATGCCGGTGCCGCTTGGCGAATACTCAGAATATGAATTAAGCGCGTTTAAAATATCCAACGCATACGGCGCGATCACGCCATCTTTCACACAGTGATCAATATCCACGCCCACATACGGCGGCTGAAACATAAAACCAATACCCGCATAACCACGCTGAACCGCCAAATCGACCGCCGTCTCATAATCCGCCCAAGTTGCTGGGTCATTGCTTCTGGCAGGCGCGCCGGTCATAACATTCATCGGGATTTTATCAATCCGTTCGTTGTTTTGTCTGGTGACATACCCCACCCACGCCTTTTGAGACCTGATCTCAGCCGGAATGATTAAAGACATTTTTTTCAAATCTAATCTTGCTGTTTGCATCGCCACATCCGCGTTTCGTTAAGTATTTTTCGTAATTTCCGGTTATTGCTGGGGACACTACAGGTAAAAAGCCAAATCTCGATCTCCGAGGCGCGAAACATGACTTCGCCGCTGGGAAGCCGAAAATGCGGAATAAGCCAATTCTTCACCAGATAATCAATCTGGCTCCGCTTTAGATTGAGATGGGTCATAAGCCGTTCAACGGTCAATAAACTTTCCATGTGATAACCTCCTCGCGAATTTCTTTTCCACTTGAAGTTTATCACTAGAAAAAACACGCCTTCCCAGCTTTACCCAAAATTGCTCAAATTTTTACAATGATTGTGCTTAAAAAAGAAAAAACGCCCTAAGGCGTTTTAGTGAGGATTACTGCTAATTTTTTGTTATGGGATAGTTACTGAGAGGAATCCTGATCGTCAGCGGTAGGAAGTTCTTCAACAGCGATCTGCCATTTACTGCCGATCTTGCGGGCTAACAATTGATTATTCTCAAGCCAGTTTTGCATGGTCTTACGGCTTATATTAAAAACCTTTGCCCAATGCGTTATGGGATACGGACTTGACCAGCCGCTACGCGGGACTATCTTTGCCTTGGTTTTGAAACCGGCAGATGAGATTCTATTCCTGGCCCCAATGATACGGCTCATTAGGGTAAGCTCAATTCCCTCGGTTTTTTTCAACCATTCATCATACCCGTTGGGGCATTCCCCGGGAAGCTCGGGAATAACGGGTATCTCGTTAGGCCCAAAAAGATAATCTAACACCGGCACTGCCGCGTCATTTGCCTCTTGATGCAATTTCCATAAATTGGGTATTTTTATACCGTGTTTCTTTAATGTGCTTTCAAATTTACTATTTTTTTCGTCATCAGTCAGCCGTTCATAGGGGCTGATTGAAGATAACTTCAGTCTACCCAGAGCCAATACCCACTGAGAAGCGGCGTCCCGATATAACGACCACTTCTTCCAAAACTCCATGACAGCATCAATCTTATTCTTTTTATCCACAACGGATTGTCCTATATTTTGTCACAGTAAAATGTCACAGCATGTCACAATAAAATCAGTCATTACTACGTTTATTACCGCGTTCATTACCGTGCTAAAAACATTTCACTACTATGCTTTTTATACGGTTCATCGGCGAATGCTTTTTGCTCTGAGACTATTCTTTCGCGAGCCATACGGCAATATTCAGGAGAAATATCAATACCGATATAATCTCTTTTAAGTTGTTGCGCAACAACGGCTGTAGTCCCTGATCCCATAAATGGATCCAAAACAATCTTAGCATCGGTTGAAGCAACAATACGCTGAATCAAAGAAACTGGAAATGGAGCAGGGTGCCCATTTTTCATTTCCTGCGTGAATTCCCAAACATCACCGTAAGCATTCGCTTTTTTTGCCAATTTGAAATCTGGTTTCGCTATCAGATATATGACCTCATAAGTAGGTAAGAAATATCCCGCATTAAAATTAATCCCGCCTTTTCTTTTCCAGATGATGATCTGGCGCACAGAAAATTTGCTGACGATATCATGCCGGTCTTGAAGCAAGCCATTTTGCACGCGCCATTTATGATTATAAAAAATCGCCCCGTCGTTTCTTATTAATCTGTACATTTCCTCGAGACATTTAATTTGCCACAATACATATTTCTCATGTGGCATACAGTCGTCATGATGGCTGTACCCATTAATTAAAGCGGCTCTAGACCATTTGCCACCGCGCCCATCCTTCATGCCGTTTCCTGTAGAATTCTTAAGATTGTACGGTGGAGAAGTAACGACCAAATCAATCGATTCGTCCGGCATTGTTTTCATTATTTCTAAACAATCACCGCAAATGATCTTATTTAGATAATCCTTCGGGAATTTTAGTTTAGCGCTCATTTCATTCTTTCGATAACAGGTTAATCAAAATACCTCTTTAACATCATCATAGAGATCCGACCACACGCCTTGCTTGAGCCGAAATTTTGTTCCGTGGTTATGCCCCGATCGGGCGTCAAAATCAATCAATAAACTTCCTGCCTCTACACAGCTCAAGAATTTCTCAAATGAAAAACCAGATAGAACAGAAAGATGCTGATAACAAAAATACTCATGTCCGTCGTCAATTTTTGCCTCAGCAATAACATAAAAGCAATTTTTTATCTTTTCACCGATCGCATATTTAAGATCTTCAAATCCCCAGTAAGGCTCGGGCGAAATTGCCCCCAAGCCAGCTCTTTTCTTAACAGAAGATAGCCATGCCTTGATCTCAGGGTCTGAGATGTCGGCCTTCTTTGAATCAAATACAAACTTCAACTTTTTAGCAGTACGATCGACGACTACTATAAATCCGCGATTTGTAAAACAGCTGGAGCTGGTGGTAGACCGAAAACTCATCTCAGTCTTAGGGTATTTAGAGCCAGCCTGTTTATGTGGCCAGCCATATTTTGGTAAAAGAATATTACTCACAATCCGAGCCGCTGTTGGCGATGGCTCAATGTGCTTTAATGTTATAAGTGAGGCGGAATGCGCACGTTGCCCCTTAAGCTCCCATTCTCTAGCATTAGGAATTGGCAGATTATTTTCTGTAATGCCAAGAAGAACTTCAAGCGTGTTGCCCACAGCGCCATCATTTCGAGCATCTCGCGTTTGTTTTACACTTTTATGCCACCCCTTCGATGCAATAGCTTTGATTTCCTTGATCAACTCATCCTTTGAAAATAATTTCATAATTTCCCTTTCACTAATACCTTTTTTGGGGCGGCTTCCAGAAATCCAAAAGATATTCAAAAGTTACACCCATTGTTATATAATTGCTTGGCCAGCCAAAAATACCAATGCCATTGACCACATTGGTACGATCCCATATTATGATATTTCGTAATTCATAGCCCCGCTTACGAAGCTCTTCAATTAACGATACATGAATCGTTATGCGTCGGTTTTCCCACCACATATCTGGAACGTTAATAACGCAATGGGCTTTCTCTTTGAGTAGAGGAAGTAATCCCTCAAAAATATCTCCCATGGCCGCTGAATACGAATCAATCGACATTGTGCCTAAATCGCGCACATCTTGAGAATATTGCTCAACCTTACCTAATTGCTTATTGTTCCTATCGCGCCGAGATTTATTTTGGCGAGAGCGATTTAAAAGATTTGCGTAAGGTGGAGAAGTCCAGATCAAGCTTACGGTATTAGGGGAAATGTATTTGGCAATATTTCTGGCGTCATCCTGAACGGCCATCTGAGTAGAAGCGTTAAATAAGTTGGGATTTTTTTGGAGCCGTTTGACGCACAACTCAACGTATTTTTTTTGAAGATCAAAACCAACGGCATTCCGATTTAGGTCGTTTGCGGCAATAAGCGATGTCCCGCTTCCAACAAATGGATCAATAACCAGCTGGCCTTGATGCGTAAATAATTCTATGACTTTTTTCGCAAGGGCTATAGGGAAAGTTGCGGGATGAACGGATTTATCTCTAATATCGCGAGTCTCATAAAAAAACTGCCAAACTCCTATTTGAGATTTTAACCAGTCCTTTGGGGTCATGCAATTGATGTGAGTGGGGCCACATTTACATAAACGCTCGTGTGCGATACCTAACTTTGCACCACACGAAGAATCACCCTCAAACACAGCCAAAGGCTTCTGCTCTGTTTTGCTATTGCTATTTATGTCCGACTCGACGGCTCTTTCTTCGACTACGCTATGACCAAAACTTTGATTTGTCATCTTTTTCTCTTCTATTCTTTTCTCAAATAAAACTACATATTAGGAATCGTTGCCACTACAACTCCCTGAATTTGAAAGTCTCTTGTCAGCACAATTGGCTGATATTGTTTATTTTTTGATCTCGGCTTTAATACAACAGTATTACCAGCCGCGTGAAATTCTTTAACGGTTACTTCATTATCAATCAGCGCAACAACAGTATCACCATTTTGTGCCTTTATTTGCTGACGAACCAACACAAAGTCACCATCGCTGATGCCCTTCTGATTCATCGAATCACCTTTTGCTTTCAGAAGAAAGTAACGATGTGGCGGGCAGGCTAATTTTGTACTAACTGGTATTTTGGCTTGAATATTTTCTTCGGCGAGCATGGGAGCGCCACAAGCAACGACTCCAACCAAAGGGACATCAATAGTTTGAGCGCGTACGGTCTCATCCCCTATGCTTTTTATAAATTGCAGACTTCCATCATCCTTGCGACGCAATACGCCTTTCTTAATAAGCTTATTAACAATCAACGAAGCGGAACGAGGTGAACGATATCCAAGAGAAGACATAAGTTCACGCATCGATGGAATACGCCCAACGTGCATGATGAAATTGCGTATTTCGCGGATGGCTTCTAATTCCTTATTAGTTACGGTGGTCGTTTGCATGTATACAGTATTATACAGTCAGGATAATATGTCAATGATTATTTTTGAAAATAACGGGAATGGAGATATAGAATGAACCTTGCGAACTGAATTGATTTACAAAGCGGATTCTTGGAGCTTGCCGGTCGTGGCATCCACGATTCGGAAATGGGTCTTGCCGGTGCGGCCTTTCCACTGCTCATCGATATTCAGGCTCCAGTCGCCCAGAGGCATAACTTTCTGGATCTCCCGCAGGCGAAGCTTACCGGCCGGGACCGCGTCCACAAGATCACCCTCGGTTGAGATATTCTCCACATAAACTTCCTCGCCAGCCAGCCGGACGCTGATGTAGCGGGTTTTCTTACCTGCTTGCTCAATAACTCTTGCCATACGCCTACCTCCTTTTTGGGGTCAAGTAGGCCAGAGGTTCGAGCGGTTGGCAAGGTATATAATAAGAGCGATCGAAATACGTCCCTGATTAAGTTTCCGCACTTTTAATGGACATTTTCATGTCCATCCATGTCCATCAAAATGCCCTTTTTCGGCCTCCCGGGAGCCCCTAAAACACCCCTAAAATCGCCTGCTTCCCGTCGCTGGACGCTTATTTTGCCCAGTTTGACCACTTATGCCCAAAACCCAAAAGTGATGGACATGGACATCGATTTTTTTGACCACTATCACTGGCTCCCCGCGCCTCGCCCGACCCTCACACGACACCCCCTTCCAAGGACCCATTGCCACTTAACAACATATTTCGTAAATACAAGAACCCTTCCGCAATAAGGCATTACGGAAGGGTTCTTATAAAAACCGTTACTTCTTTTTCTTTTTAGCCTTCTTCTTATTTGCGACCTTATCCCCCATCGGTTCTCACCCCCCTTCTATTTTTTAACGCTTATAATATCAAGAGAGATCTTCGCCGTTCGCTTCCGGTTGATAAATGATTTTTTCAACCTTCAGTTTCGTAACACCTGCAGGCACTTTCCATTCAATAATATCCCCAACGCTATATCCGAGTAATGCCGTACCAATCGGCGCTAAGATTGAAACTCTCCCCTGACTATAATCGGCGTGATCGGGAAAAACCAATTGATACGTTATTTCTTCTTTTGTGTTTAAATCCCGCAAATGAACTTCCGAGTTCATCGTGATAATGTCTGGCGGAATATCTTGAGATTTTATGATTTTGCCCCTGTTCAACTCAGCTTCTAATTCCTGCAAATACTTCTCTTCTTCTTTTTTAAATTGTCTCGCAACCATTATCAATTCCCGCAATCGTCTCATGTCATTATCGGTAATATAAATAGTTTTATTTGTCATTTTTACCCCCTCCCATTTTTATCCAACAACCTGGCTGACATTCATCACAAAAAGAATACCTTGTCCCGGCTCTTTTAAGTTGCCATGTTTTTCCAGCACTTTGATGAGTTTCTCTCTGTTAGCATCCAGCGTAACAAGAATCAAAATTTCCCTCGTTGAACCAATCTGCAAACCAATTGTACGTCTACCAGCTTCTGTACACAGCCCCTTACCGGAAAGCACAGTAGCGCCAAAAATCCCAGTGTCTTTAAGGACTGGCATTATTGCCTTTATTTTTCCTTTCGGAAGAATAGCCACAATCAGTTTAAGCATCCCGAACCTCTTTCTCTTCATAATTTCATATCCCCTTTAATTTGTTTTAAATATCCAGCCAATAGATCTCATCGGCCAATCTGATATGTTCTAGAATCTTCCGAAAGTTTATAAAGACCAAGGCTCAAACCGTAACATTAAATTTCATGCCAAATTACCATTCGGATTACGGTATAAGCCTGAAAATAATCGAATTCCGCAATAGGCCTCCAGTGTTTTTCTGAGATTGCAGGAGGCCCATTGATCCATGAAGGTTTATCGTCCCTTTCGTTTTTTACCTTTTTTTGATCGCCACATAATCCCCATCGCCATTCACCTCCTTTCAAGTCCAATGTCGGACATCTTATTAAACGTTTAATATTTCTTTTACCTTTCGTTTAACATATTCCATATCAAAAGGCTGATATACCCACTCTTGCACCCCCAATTCAATTAGCTTCTCTTTGCCTCTGACATCTTGTAACGATGACACCACAATAACGCAGGTCTTTAAGCTCATTTTTTTGATTTGCCTCATTATACTTTCGCAATACTCAATCGTCGTTGTAATCCCAACGATAACCAGATCCACGCGCTTTTGAGCCAACAACTCAAATATTTCCGAATGGCTGGACAGAGAAACCGTATGATAGCCGGATTTTTCCAGAACTTCTTTAAAACTATTGCCGGGATCATAATATTTATTAGCGATCAAAATGTATGATTTTCTTTCCACTGTCCTAAAACTTTCTATCTCCTATAGGATCGGATTCAGACGCGCAACAGCCCTCACATCTTCTATGCTGTAAAAAGCGTCTTGATCAAACCTCTTAATGATGTCTAAAACCTTATCTAGCATCTTGCGCCGCACAATGACAAAAACAATCTTAACCGGCCCCGCTGTCCCTTGACCATCAATCGTGGTTGCTCCGTATCCTTTGGCGCGAAAATATCTCAATAAGCTGGCCGGATTTTTATTTGTTATAAAATGAACGGCTAAGTTACCTATAGCAATTTTTCGTTCGATTGTAATACCTACAAAGGTGCCCATACTAAAGCCCCCTGCAAAAGCAATATAACTGATAGGATTATTCAAATTCTGCATAATTTGCGAAATGCCGATAAGCCAAACAAGCATCTCAAAAAATCCAATAATAGCGGCCAAAGCCCTGATCCCTCTGCTGACAAAAATAATCCTGACAGCCGCCATGCTGACATCAGCCGCCCGTGCGAGGAAGATAAGAATTGGAATTAAAAATGGAAAAAAATATTCTTGCGTGGCAGTAAAAAACATATTTGGAATACCTCCATCAAAATTTTCTTTTTTCCAATCCTAATTATTCCCGCTATTAGCACTAAGAAGGCGGTCGACTTTCTCTATAAGAGCGCTGACATCTTCCGCTTTATCAAAATAGTCGTCAGCTCCTTTGATTAAAAACTGCTGATCATCTTTCGGAAAGACGCTGGACACTATGATTTTTGCCGGAGGAGTTCTTTCCTTAATTATTTCATAAACCTTCATACCGATCTTTTTAGGCAGTGCGATATCAAGAATGACTAATCCGATATCCCGGTCTTTTGCAAACAATTCAATTCCCGACTCGCCGTCTTCGGCTTCCAGAGTGCGGTATCCGAGATCCTCCAATTGGCTGCGGAACAACTTCCTTATTTTGGATTCATCTTCGATAATAAGTATCGTGTTTAACGGCATTATTGTGCGCACAACTTTCTTGATCTTCTCAAGTAAGATATCGACACCTTGGGCTTTGTCATAGTAGTCTGCGGCATTTTTCATTATTTTTCGCTGTTCTTCGACAGGATAAACGCTCGTTACTATTACTTTTATGCTCTTATGAAAGACTTGCATAAGATCGAACAATATACTTCCATAAGCATGAGGAAGGTTGATGTCCAGCAGTATAATGTCGAAATGTTTTCTAAGTAAGATTTCGCTGGCCTGCACGGCATCGGTAACACTTACCACCGCATACCCTTCATTTTCAAGTAACTCTGCGTGTAGCCTCCGTACCTTATCTTCATCCTCGACTATCAATATTCTTATCATTCTAAATTCTCCGTCTTTTGTTTTTTTAATATCAGCAACCCCCTGGCCCCTATAAAACATTACGCTCTAAGGGCCAGGGTTAGGGTTGCTGCCTTTGCCGCGCCTCTATGAAACTTGAGGCTACACGCAAAAGACTAGACAATGAATATTTTTTAAGCCCCTTTAGCTACTCTAACTGTACCAAAGGGGGGGTTAACGAAAGGTTAAATAATAATTAAATTTTTTAATGATTACGCGGGAGAGGACGAAGGGATACCACCAGAAATTCGAGGCAGGTCTACAGTAAAAACAGTGCCTTTTCCAATTTGACTGGACACCGTTATTTCTCCTTGATGAAGTTTTGCTATTGATTGCGCAATGCTCAATCCTAATCCGCTGCTTGGGGCAGTGTCTTTAATTTTATCATCAATACGGAAGAACTTATCAAAAAGCCGCGGAAGATTTTCTTGATCAATACCGATACCCGTATCAACAATAGAAATTTTAATGCGTTCGCCTTCAAGACGAGCAACAATATCCACTCTCCCATCCTGAGGCGTGTATTTTACGGCATTATCAATGAGATTCAAGAATAGACGCCGAAGAGTTTGCTCATCCGCATTCACTAAAACCGTTGGCTCCGGAAGTTGAATATTTACCGAGATGTTCTTTTTCGCGGCTAAAATCTTGGCTTTCTCAAACAACACTATAACAAATTGACTTAAATCCAACGGTAACATCTGCAAATCGTTGGAACGATAATTGACGCGCGTCAACAGCAATAAATCCTCAATGATCTTGAACATACGCCGCGTTTCTTCCAAACTGCCGACAATGACTTTTTTATACTCTTCTTTGTCCCGTTCCTTCTTTAAAACAACTTCCGCCTCTCCCTTTATGATTGCTAAAGGAGTTTTTAACTCATGGGCGATATATGAGCTCGATTCGGTGATATAGACAAAAGCGGCTTCAAGACGGGCAATCATATCATTGAAAGCCTTAACCAAAAATAGCGTATCTTTACCGGCGTTCTCGGGCTTAACCCTTCTGCTTAAATCCTCATGGGTTATGCTCTCAGCGGTTTCTGCGACTTCCATAATAGGTTTAATAATTTTTCCTATTGAAATCTGGCTCATTAAATAGCCCAACAAAAAAACAAAAGGTAACGGCATTAAAAAATAACAAATCATTTCGATGCTCCAAGTATTAGGGCGAAGCAAAAAAAGAACAATGTAATAAACAGCCAAAAGGGCACTCAATAATATGAAATAAAAAATATTGCGTCTTAAAGCAACGGGATTGAAACGCATTATTCCTCCCTTATCGTATATCCTTTACCATGAATGGTATGGATAAGCGGTTTATTGAAATCCTTATCTATCTTGTTGCGCAAAAGGCTGATAAATACATCAATAACATTTGTGAGGCTATCGAAATCTTCATGCCAGACATGTTCAGAGATTGCTGTCCGGGTAACAACATGATTGGCGTTAAGCATCAGGTACTCCAGAAGCGCGAATTCTTTACTGCTAAGCTGGATTTCTTTTCCGGCTCTCTTAACTTTATGACGCAGTTGTTCTAGTTCTAAGTCGGCGACTTTTAGAATGCCAGTTTTATCATCCCTATTTCTTCTTAGCAAAGCGCTGATCCTTGCTGAAAGCTCTTCAAAATCAAACGGCTTCGCGAGATAATCATCCGCTCCGGAATTTAATCCTAAAACCTTATCCCTCACCCTATCCTTTGCGGTTAGCATTAAAATAGGCACATTGATCTTCTTTTTTCTTAATTCTCGGCATATCGTAATGCCGTCTATTTGAGGAAGCATGATATCAAGAATAATCAGATCATACGGGTTTATTTCGGCCAGAAACATGGCTTTCTCCCCGCCGGAAGCCACATCGACAACATAATTCTCTTCTTTTAGACCGCGTTCGATAAAATTAGCTATTTTTATTTCATCTTCTACTAATAGTATTCGCATTTCTTGCTCCGATAATATTTATTCTTTTAAGCGTGACAAAGTTTGTTGCAAAACAGAAAAATCCTGCGTATTTGCCAAAACCAAAAGCACATCACCGCTTTCAATAACAGTAGTTCCCGATGGAATAACAAATTTCTCGTCCCGTGATATAAGCATGATCAAGAGCTTTTCAGGGACGTTCAATTCACGGATTGTTTTGCCGATAGCCTCTGAATTATAGGGTACAATCAGATCGTTCAAATCCGCGTCAATACCTTCGACTTTCTCAAATTCTATAGGGTACGCCTTCCTGTCAGGTAATGGCACATCCAGTTTTAGAAGTTTTGAAACCAGAGGAATTGAGGTGCCCTGAATAAAAACAGAAGCAATTACAATGAAAAACACGATATTAAAAATTGTCTCAGATTGAGGAATACCTGCCGCGAGAGGAAACGTAGCCAGAATAATCGGCACCGAGCCTCTTAATCCTACCCACGAAAGCATGATCTTTTTTGGCACGGCGAATTTAAACGGAAGTAAGCACAGGAAAACGCTCAAAGGCCGGGCAACGAACATGAGGACAATCGTAACCAGCAACCCTGTTCCAATAAGCGGAACCAAGTGAGACGGAAAAACGAGCAATCCTAAAGTCACGAACATCGCAATCTGGCTGATCCAAGCCAATCCATCATGAAATTTCATGATAGATTTCTTATTGGGAAATTCCGCCTGCCCCAGACCAAGCCCTGCAAGGTAAACCGCGAGGATACCGTTGCCCTTTAGGAAAACAGCGATTACATAAGTAAACAGGATAAGCGAAATCGTTATGACCGGATAAAACCCCTCATAATCCAATTTTAGCCGCTTGATAAAAAAGACGATAGCTTTCGCCATAACATAACCGACCAGCGCGCCCATCCCCATATCCAAAATAAATCTTGGGATCAACGAAACAATTCCTGCGCCTTTGACGGTAAGCAAACTTAAGAAACCCATGGTCAAGAAGATGGCCATCGGGTCGTTGCTACCCGACTCAAATTCCAATAACGGCTTCAGCGGCTTCTTCAGGCTGATGCGTTTTGATCTTAGAATAGCGAATACCGCGGCGGCATCTGTGGACGAAACGATAGAACCAAGCAATATTCCCTCAAGCACCGAAAATTTAAGAATATAAACGGCAAACAACCCCGTTATAATCGCCGTAATCAACACCCCAATAGTCGAAAGCAGGATCCCGGGAATAATAATCGGTTTTGTATCTTTCCAATAAGTATCAAGCCCGCCAGAGAAAATAATAAAGATGAGAGCTAAAACACCGATATTCTTCGCCAGCTGAGCGTTATCAAAATATATTTTGCCGATTCCTTCAGATCCGGCAAGCATCCCAACCGCCAGAAAAAGCAACAAAACCGGCACCGCGAACTTATCCGAGATCTTGCTCGAGACAACGCTCACGAACATTAAAACAGCCGCCCATAATAAGATAGTTTCAAAAGTCATAATTCAATTTTTCTGTTAAATTCTTTAGGACTCCTTTAAAGATGTAAAAATTTTCATCTTGCCTAGCTACTCTCCCGTTAACGCCTCCGCAATATCCGCCATGCTGTGTCTATAGGGTAGACATCGGCCATCCGAAGGTACGCAAAAGTATACGCTTTCCGTGCCCCGGTTTGCCTTTGTTTTCGCCCTTTTTGGCGTCATTTCTCTCTTTTTCTGACATTTTACTCCTTCTTCCCCATGACGGCACTTCAGCGCCTCGTCATAGCACATCTTCCACGGCTGATTAATATCAACCTTAACAATTTCCTGATTTTGAATATATATCCCTTTAAATATGATCCTCATAAACGTCTTAATAAGGTAGTCCATCTGCTGGGTGTTCGGATTACTCCTCAGCTTCAGCAGAAAATCCTGCGTGGCTTTTACTAGATTAACCGCGTTACGCTTTTCAAGAATCTTTAACTGGATCGACTTAATATCCTGCCTGAGCTTCTTCTCCTCATTCCTTAGAAGCTCTGCCTTATCCTTGTAAATATCAATATTGATCTTATCTTCGGAAAACACCTCATAAAGCGCCTTTTGTTTTTCAAGATTCTTAGCTAACGCTTTTTCCGTATCTTCCAACTGTTCGATATAACACTGCTCCGGCTCGGTGGCGCTTAACTTGATCATATCGCCCAATTCTTCGATAACATGTAAATTTTTACTGATCGTATCGATAATATCCCACACTTGCCTGTTGATAGCGTCGGCTGTAACAGATTTATTTTTGCACTTAACATACGATACGCCGACAGAAGAACAGCAATACCACGGCCTACGCTCTTTCGTTCTGCGGTTCTTCGTTAAAGTTAACCCTCTGTAATTTCGACCGCATTCGTGGCATTTCAAAACACCGGACAAATGATAAACATTGTTACGGAACCTCACGACCTTATTTGTACGATTTCTATCAAGCAGTTTCTGCGCCTTATCAAACACCTCTTGGGTGATGATCGCCTCATGACAATCCCGCACCTCAATGATCTTTGACGGATCATTATTCACATACTTGTAACCCTTGCCCTCACCGTTATGCGTTTTCTCTTTCTTCTCATACCGCTTCTTATTCCATACCAGCATGCCCAGATACGTTTTATTCTTGAGAATCGATGAAATAAACTTGGTGTAAAACTTACCGCCCTGACGTGACTTGATGCCTAAATTATAATAGTGCCCGGCTATCTGAGACGTGCTTTTCCCGCTTATATACATATCGTAAATCTCTTTAACAATCTTCGCTTCTTCGACGTGAACTTCCAACTTCTTAATTTCTTTATTGTAGCGGTAACCATACGGCGCATAACGCGCGCCCTGCCAATGGCCTCTCTTGACTCCGACAACCATACCCGGAAACACACGCTCAACCAAACGGTTTCGTTCAAACTCCGCGCAACTGCCCAGCATCTGAATCGCCATCTTTCCCGCGCTGGACGTAGTATCGAACGGCTCTGTCGCTGATTTGTAACCAATGCCGAGCGTCTCAAATTCTTCAAGTAAACCCAAAAGGTCCTTAAGCCGCCTGCTCAAACGATCCTGCTTATACACCAAGACCAGATCGAACATCTTATTGCGCGCATCAAAAAGAAGCTTTTTGAGTGCTGGCCTATCCATATTGCCGCCAGAAAAACCATCATCCATGTAAACATCCCGGCCGGACATACTGCAAACAACGTCCCAGCCGAAGTTCTTCGCATACTGCAAAAGATACGTCCTTTGCACTTCCAGCGAAAAACCTTCCCGCGCTTGATCCTCTGTGCTAACTCTCGTATATAAAGCTACCTTCATGCTTCTTCCCTCAAAGTCTCACGCCACTCTTTAATCTTGGCGATACACTCGTCCGTAAATACCGGCCAGTCCTTGTAATCTCGCTTGGGCTTAACCCAGCCCTTGCGGATCCAATTGATCATGGTCTGCCGGTGAACTCCCAGCATCTTTGCCGTCTCTGTCATGGTGTATGTCTTCATAATCAAACCCCTCATCTAATGGGCTTCAGTATACCGTATTATACAACCCTATACAAGTGGATTCTTTTCAAGGTCATAGCAATTCAGGAACATCCGCGACAAAAGCTCTATCCCCTCATCAAACGATTTATGCGCCTCTTGGATTTCAGCACATGACAGACCGCGGCTTTTCAGCTTTATCTCTAAAGCCTCCCAGCCCCGCAAGGTAACCGCCTGATCCTTATTTGTGCTTACGTCCTTGTCCATTTTCTTCACTGCCCAACCGGACATTCGGACATTCAAAATGTCCGGTCGTGTCCGGTTTTACTGACATACTGACATGACTCGTGTCAGTGAATGTCAGTCAAAACACCCCTCAAAACCCTCGAAATACCCGAAAAACGACCCTTTTCCCGCAATAAACGCCTATTTTGACCGCTTCCGACCCCATTTTGACGCTATCCCGATAGCCCCATATGACATGACATCGCTTTTTGAAATTTTGTATCACTGACAGACCGCGCCTCGCCCGACCCTCGGCCGACACCCCCTTCCAAGGACCCGCTAGCCGCCAGCGAACTACCAGTGACAACAATGACATTTTTTCTCGCTCTTATCTTTATACTTACCACGCTCAATCCCTCTGCTCCTTACTCCCAACCTACGAACACAATTAATGAAAATTCCTGTCATAATCGTCATAACTGTCATCAGAAGGGCCGCTCCGAATAATCAACCTCACCCTCCTTGCGGATGCGTATGCCGTCCCATCGACGCGATGTGCCACACCGCCCTCTATTGATAACGGTATATTGACGCAAGATCTCCCGGCCAAACATGATCTTGCTAAGCGGCCGGTATTCGCTCTCAAGGCACCAGTCCCGGTAAGCCACATAAAGGGCGTCATAGCTTACGTCTGCCTGAGCATCCAAGACGCACTGCTCCTCCACGAAAATAATGACGTTATTGTTCTCCTTGCGATAGGCGTCCTTCACGGTTTGCATCGATGCGCTCTCCTCAAAATACCCGCGTTTTCGTAAACGCGTAAGACCGTTAAGCGACCACAAGAAAATGCCGTCCAGCTCGCTGGCCACGATCTTATGCTTTAACTTGGGATCACGTTCCTCTATGGAAAACTGCCGATTAAACGGAAGGATTAAAAGCCGCCGGTAATACCCCTCGGTTTTGTCCCCTACGCGCGGCATATTATTGGTTGAGAAAAGAAGCTTGCAGTAAGGCTTGAACTGAAACGGCTGGCCGTATTTTTCGTCAGCGGAAATCGTGTCGCCGGTCACGATCGCCTTGAACATGTTGTCATAGACATTGGTCTTGGCATTGGTTTCAAGGCTGATATTGACCAACTTGTCCCGAAGCCGGGCGATGTAATGGGAATCGTTAAACTTCTCAAGCGGAATGGATGAACAATTGTCCTTGCCGATAAGCTCCTCGAGCACATACAAAACAACACTTTTCCCATTGGCCCCCTCGCCAAACAGAAAAAGCGCCTTTTCGTAATCATTGTCCCGGGTCAGGCAATACCCGAAATACTCCTGTAAAAGCATGATCCGGGCCGCGTCATTTTCAAATATCTGATCCAGACTCTTCTGCCACAACAAACACTCGGCATTCTCGCGATATGTCACATTAAGCTGATTGATGGAATAGACATCCGCAGAATGCGGCAAGAGTTTCATCTTGTCGATGTCATAAAGCCCGTTCTTGACGTTAAAAAGCGTGATGCCGTTAATGATGTCCGGCTTGATAAAAGTCTCTGTTTTAAGCGCGACCAAAACATTGCGAAGCCTGCTTGCTGAAAAACCAGCCCCGCACGCATCCTTGATCCACTTCTGCACCTCCTCGACAAACAGCGGCCGGTAACACCCGCCTTTATATTCGTAATAGGTGTCAGCGAAGTTGATCAGCCGATGATGTTTGAGGATTTCGTCAGCGACCTCATTGGCGTTCACCTTTCTGGCTATAAGCAAGCTTGGCCGCGATGGCGCATAAACCTCCCGGCAATCCGCAACCGCCTTTTCGATAACCGACTGGCCATAAGTCCGGCCATCGCCAAAATGCTTCTCATCCCACTTTGGCCGCATAAGCCCAGACTGACGGAATAACGCGTCCATCTGCCCGATATCCTTCCCAGTCCAAAATGCCAGCTTGTTGCAGAGCGCAAGGTCTGCTTCACTCTGGGACGGGTAATCGTTTTGCCATTGACCAGAATAAAGCCGCTGAAATTTATCCGCATCTTTACTCTTGGCGATTAAGGAAAGGGTTTCATCCGCGGGAGTTTTGTCTACGAACCTGCTGAATATCTTTTTAAGCGCATCGGTGCACTCGTTAAGTTCAGCCGGATAATTTTCAAGACGATTGCCGGTAACGGTAAAAAACCTGCCCTTGGTATAAATCTCCAAGCCGATCTTGGAAATCTTGCAGGCCCGGGCGATCACACCCTTACAAAGAATATGAATGCCTGTGCCGCTTGGCGAATACTCGGAATATGAATTAAGCGCCTTAAGAATTTCAACCGCATACGGCGCGATCGATCCATCTTTCACGCAGTGGTCAATATCCACACCCACATACGGCGGCTGAAATACAAAGCCGACACCTGCATACCCGCGCTGAAGCGCATGATCGCTTGCGGTCGTATAATCCGTCCATGTGCTTGGATCGTTTGTTTTGGCAGGACGTCCGGTCAGGACGTTCATCGGGACCTTGTCGGCGCGGTCTTTATTGCGCCTGAGCGAATAGCCGACCCAACAAGGCAGTTTGAGCAATTCCTGAGGAATAACCTCTTCGATCTTTCTCTTCTCTTTTCTTCTCTCGTCTTCCATCGTTACACTCCGTTTTGAAATAGATAATCTTTAACCCTTCGGTAACAATCGAACAGCTTGCGCGCCTCTGAATCGGCATAAAAATCCTCGCAGGCCTTATGAACAGCCGGGATATCATCGAACAAGACCCTTTTGAGCCTACCCGAGCCCTCAATTCCCCTCATGGCAAACCCGCAATAAAGTAAATATGTAGCCAAATAGAGATTCCCCGCTTCAAAATGCCTGTCTTTCATAGTTTCAATGCCTCCCTACTAGCTACATACGACCTTTTTGGTAAAACTGCCGGAAATTTTTTCACTTTCTTCACTACTTTCACTCCCTAAGCGTATATTCCGGATTTTTCCGGAAAGTGTCGGAACTTTTTGTCCCCTCATAGGTGATTACGCAAAATTTTCAAAAGTGTCGACGCTTTTGACCAACTTTTTTCACCTTCCATAGGTGAAGACGACATTTTTCTCAAAGTGTCGGGGCCCCCTACCGTATGTATTACGTTTTTAGGTCCAAAATTTCGCATAATTCTTCAACTTTCCTTCCCAAGGCGTATATACAGCTTTCTTTGCCGAAGTGTCCCACCCAAAAATAAAAAAACCACTTCCGGCCAATTGACTGGAAATGGCTTTTCCCGCACAGGCGAAACAGTGATCAGCTGTCCCGTAAGTCTATTATAATTTTATAACAGCTCGAATCTTTCTCAAGGGGGTCGTTACTACAAATTGGTAATAATTCGGAGAGTTACTGAGAGGAGGTAAACTTTATTTTTTACACCAAGAGGCGATGGCATTAATGTTTTTCTTTATTGCCGCAGAGATTTGATCATTGACAAGCCCATCAATTTTAATTAAGACACTGCTTGCCTTATGATCGGCATTACGAGAAACTCCAAGTTCTTCTTCAAATGATTTATCAAATACCGCTAAAGCGTCATCCATAATCCAAGAGCATGGCCTTTTGTTGTCAGATTCGTCTTTCTTTCTGCCATCTAGGTCAACAACGGTGAAATATGGTATTCCAAAGGCTTTGCATAATAACTGATAATATGGGATCTTCGACTTGCCATTTGCGCTGATAATGGTCACGTCACAAAGATTCTTATTAATCTTATTAGCCAAAACCGGTATCCCATATTTCTCGGCAGGCCCTTCAACGATTAGACATTTGCGGGCAAAGAATATTTGATTATCCTCACGAAAGAATACCGCTTTATGTTGATGAAATTCTTTAATCTCATCGAGATGCTCCGACACTTTTTTCCTTCTATCACCTCGTTCAGCTTCTCGCTATCCGGCGTATTCTTAAATCCTCTGTTAAACCGACTTATTGAGGCCCAATTAGCGATACTTATAAAGCAATCCGACTGCGTTGTATAAACTGTTTGAGATGACGACTTTTGAAACTCCTCAAATAACCTTGTTTGTAATTGAGGATGCAAATGAAGTTCTGGTTCATCTATAAGAAATACAATTTCTCCTTTCGAAAGACTACTAATAATCTCTAATAAAAAATATGCCAATAATATCGAAACACCGGAACCAAGGTTTTTCTGGTCAATCTGATTTGATCCATCGCGCAATGAGAAAAAAGATTTCAAAAACGGCTGTTCGATATCCAATAGACTTAACTCCAGATTGTCACACTCAATGCCGACAAAATCTTTTAATTTTTCGCACAGTGGCCGCATAATGCGGTCATTTTTAGGGTCAATTACAGTGCCGATGACTTGACTGTAAAAATCCTCCCATTTCTGTACGACATCCGCCTGAATCCATTTATTCCTATATCGCCAATTTAGATCCTTTATTATTTTACTCAAAAGCGTATTAAATCCTGTGCTCGCTTCGTTTTCTCTCTCGCGATCAAAATAAAATACATTTGGATAGTTTATGAAGTCATTCTGCAGTGATAGCCTTTGCTGTGTGAATTTAAATACAGAGTTAGTTGTTTTACGGGGAGATTCATAGCCCTGATCAGTCTTAAGCACTTTATCCGGGATTTTTGTCGACAGCGTATCTAAATCAATGCCCCGAAAATCATCCTTGGAATTATACAAAATCGGCACAGCATATTTTTCTGTCACGAACGGATCAGATAACGCCTTTCCTCCGGCCGCCTGTTTTCTTCTATGAGCTGAAAACACGACGCTCTGACACAAAATATCCTGAGTTGTATACCCATCAGGTATCTTGCACAAAAAGGGCTTATCGAAATATACAGCTATACTCAAATCTCCTTCGTCGCTATTATTAAAATCCTGCTCGGTGATATGCGCATATCCCGATGAAGTCGCTAAATTAATGGCTTCTAAAATCGTGGTTTTGCCACAGCCGTTTTCCCCAATTAAGGCATGACATTTTTGAAAATCAACATCGACTTTTTTAAAACACCGAAAATTATTTATTTCTATTCTAGATATTGCCATCGCGACCTCTTAACATTGAATTTATGCTTCTTCCTGATAATCTTTAATCACTCTATCATAAGCCGCTTTTATTTCTTCAATCTCAATTAACGCTTCATCAGGCTCTGGAAATCCAAGTTTATTCACTCCGTTTTCTTTGGCCTGTAAATAAATTTCTTTAGCGACATATAATGTCAACAATCTTATTGGCGGCTCAAAAAATTTCGGAACCTTATGGAAACGATGCAATATTTGGGCACAGACAACAAGATTAGATTTCTGCAAACTTGACCATGATCCGTGTAATTCTGAACTACAAGGGTCAATAACCCATCGATAGATTCGATCCAATCCGGTTTCTAACGCTAAATCGCGTATGCTTTTTGTAGTCCATCCCTTTAAATCAATCGGCATCATTTCTGCCGCCAAACCCCCACCAATATCTTGGGCAATTTGATCAATGTTTTTTCCATCTAACGACTTACCGTAAGATAGAGTGTCCTGCAAATGAAGCATCAGCAATTTATCTTTTCCCTGAGAATAATTTTTGAAATTTCTAAATTCGTCCTCAGTGGCATTATTCGCAAAATAAAAAAACAATATTGTCGTTTCGCCTATACACCGTAGCATGAGCCCAGAAAGATCTCTATTCCATAAAAATGGGTTCGCGGCAAAAGATATGTATAGCCGGACAATTCTTGAAAAAAGCCCGAGAACAATTTCATCCTTATGGGGATCGAATAAATCATATTTATATTGCTGAGCAATTTTATCTAGATACTTCATAAGCCGCACACAATTTGCCCAGACTTGCTCTTGCAAAGATTTCATTCTTTCTACATCAAGGTCATCCCCGTTATCCAAAGACTTATTAATAGGGTGGCAAGGCACTAAATTATAATTATGCCGCCAAAAATACTTCGGCCATGCCTTCTTTTGATATAAGTCCTGAACCATGTACTGGCTATTCATTATTACCCGTGCATGCTGTTGCACAGAATACCGCTCATCCTCACTGCATCTACCAGGGTAGCGCGTAAGCATATCAATCATTTTTTCGTCAAGAGGCATATTAACTAATCCATGTTTTATAACCCGAGTAAATGGCATCATCCGTATGTGTCCGGCATACAAATCTTTTGCCTTTATGAGCCTTTTAAGAGAATTAGCTAATTTTGCGAGCTCAGTTTCGAAATTAATCGTATCAATCTGTTTGTGCTCATCGAGAACAAGCCAGCTCGCGGGACTATCTGAATATAAACTTAAAATGCCTCCGATGGGCTTATAAAATGCCTCATAAATTAAATCCTTTCTCGATGTTATAAATTTATCTCTGGCATCATTAGGAATTAAACCAAAATCTGAAATTAATCCAAATAAATGTAAGCCTCCCCCAACCGCATCCAGTTCATCTATAAAATGTTCATAAATTTTATGCCATGCTTTATCTTTATATTCCTCAGCGAGCAAATCTATCCAGATATGCTCCGGCATCAAATCCCGCTCCCAATCAATTGAAGTGATATTCATGTCAACAGGCATGGTACGAAGCATTCGCCCATCACTTTTATGCTTGCTTATTGATGAAAAACGCTTTTTCTTTTTACTTTTCTTACCCATCCTGCCGCTTCCCTTTTGACTGCGAATTCATTCGATTAAATTGTTCCAAATAAAATTTACTTTTTTCATCTGATCCCAACGCAACGTCACACAGAATCTGAAGAGACATAAGCGGCCCGGGAATAATCCCATTCTCATCAATTTCCTGTCCGTCATAATCTGGATTAACGGCTATTTCTACATTCACAATCCACCAGACTTCAATTTTACGCAGAAGTGAAACCATATTGCGAAAATTATCATCAAAATCTTGAGGCAAACCAGTTCCAGCCGTAAGATGGGAAAAGTCATGAGCTAAAGTGTTGCGGCATTTTTTAATTTTATCGAAGATTTCAACGTCATTCTGTTCGATTGCTTTCATGCTCTTTAACCATTCAAGGCTAGCATAAACAGGGCTCTTATTAAGGCTTAATACCTCCGCTTGATATTTTGAATCAATAATCTCGCCCCTCTCATTAAACCCATTGCAAAAAAAATCGCGTATTCGCCCAATAATTGAATCTTTAAGTATCTGAAAAGCAAAGATATAAACTGATGTCGCAATCAAATAAGGTCGCACTATATCCGGATTAAGAAAATCTTCCCAGGATTTCTGTATTTTTTGATCCATCCCGTTCCTCTATTTGTTAGCTCATTTGAATCTTGCCCAACTTTCGCCATTCTTTTAACATCATCGAAGCCGCATCTCTAGCTTTAGGTCCGCTAAGACCACGTTTCTTAAAACCATCGACCAAATGATTCATGAAAATCGTTTCCCATTCAACGCTAAATCCTGTATCAGGAATATGAATCAATATTTTTGGATTGTCTGATGTAGTAATAAAGCGATCTCCAGCCTGACCCGGCTGGATATATACTGCTCCCGCCCTCAAAATTTGATCAACTAATCCTCCTTGTCGTTCGATATCAAATTCGAGAACGACAAAAATCTCTGAAGGACGAATAAACTTTAGAAAAAGAGCTATCTTTCCCTTCGTTCCATGACGTTGCCCCCATTGACATTCTACATCCCCCGGGGGAAGATGTTGATGCAACCTAACAAACTCACTGAGATCTGGTCTATGGGAGCGATCAATAATAAGAAGAGGAATAAGCTTACCTTCTCGTACACCCATTGACGCTATAGCCGCATCTGCAATTATGTTGACCGGGGTTGCTTCATTATTTCGAATAGCGAATGTTGCCCAACGCTTTCGTTTAAATAAGAAATCAAACATTTTTAATTTCCCTCGGTATTCCCGGATCAAAGACTGTCACAATTCCATGGGTGTCAGTTAAAACTATTCTGTAACCATCTAAAACACCCTTATTAAGCAATGCTTCACTGACGTTAAATAATGCCCATCCTGCAACAGCTTGATGAGATAAAACGGGTGTAGGCAAGCCAAAAGGCTTGATTTCCCCTTCGCTAAAATCTTTAACCAATGACATATCATGAGGAACTTTGACCTTCATACAAATATTTTGAGTGCTTACATAACTAACCTCTAATTCTAAATGAACAATTGCATTATCTGTATCCCTCGCGTTACTCGCTGACATTGAGAATGCAAAAATCCTATCCAGTTTGACTTGCTTATAATACCCCTTGAATAAATACAGATTAAGAAAGGGTTGACGGCGAGATTCTTGCTGTTCGGATATAGTCAAACTTCTATTAGCGGCCCGTGCGCTCACGATGGCTGACCATATTGAAACAATAGCCGCAATAACTGGAATTATAGCAATCAGAATGTCCATCAATAATACTCCCTTATATACCCATAAGCCCGGTCGAAAAGGTCTTGGTCGGTGTGGAGGTTATATTTGAGCAGGGTTTTGCGAAGGGCTTTCTTGACTTCGCGCTCACCGGCGGCAGTGGATTGCCAACCCGGAAACCGAACCACCTTGACGATTTCATCAATATCATTAACGATGCGCTCAACGATAGCAGGCGTCTGATCTGTGCGCACTTCCAAGAACAACTCGGTAAGCGCCGACTTCGCGCCGCGGCGTTCTTCTTGAGTCTCTTCTTCCTTTTCAGCCTGAACGACTTCCTTAGCTAACTCGATCAAATGCTTGAGAAAATCAACGCTATTGATGAGCCCGCGCTCCACCTTGTCACGCAATTCTTCAAGGCGCTGGCCGAGCTCTTCGAATTTGGGATTGCCTTTATGCTTCCGCAGACGATTAACGATCTCAATCTCGATCAGCTTGGTCTTCTTGGCATCCTTTGTTTTCATGAGATCTTCGACCACATCCGCATCGAGTATGATCTTCTCCAAGTCATCGCTGATCTTCTCAACATGGATATGCTCATGAATGAGTTTCATAGTCTGAGCGCCTAATGCATGCCATAAAAGACGGCCGGTATCGCTGGACGGCGGTTTCACTGATTCATAGACCTTCGTTAGCCAGCGATAATCTTTCTCGTACACATTAAGAATGGCATCCGGTGACAACGCCTCCCAAAGAAGCGACAAATAGCTGTAATCATTCGCAAAAGCATCCCGCTTTGTATTCGTATTAACGCATTCCTGCGCAAGCAAAAGCCCTTCGTATCCTTCAACGCTTCTATCGACGTTTGGGAAATGCTCCAGACACATGGCCATCGCCTGTTTCAATTTTTCTTTAAGCGTACCGATGTTTGTAATCACTTGTCTGACCGATGCCTCGTCAAATTCCAAGGCCCGGGCCACATTATCAAAGACTCCGTAATAATCCACGATCAGGCCATGCGTCTTGTCTTTGTAAACACGGTTTGTGCGGCAAATTGCCTGTAACAGATTGTGATCCTTCATCGCCTTATCCAAATACATAGCCTGCAAGATCGGCGCATCAAACCCGGTCAAAAGCTTGGCCGTTACAATAACAAACTTGAGCGGGTCAACTGGATCACGGAAGCGGTCTAACAACTTCTCCTGCTCATCCCGCTCCATTCGATACTTCTTCTTGAAGGCTTCATCATCTGAGTGGTTGGTAGAGATAACGACCACGCTCTCCTCTGGCGGGATTAACTTGTCCAGCTCTTGTTTGTATAACTCGCAGGCAAAACGATCCGGACATACGATCTGTGCCTTAAATCCCTGCGGCTCAATCTTCTCGTGGAAGTGTTGAACAATGTCGGCGGCAATCTTTCTTATACGATCCGGCGACTTTAAGAATGCTGACATCTGCGCCGCCTTCTGGACAAGCAAGGCCTTCTGTTCGCCTGACAACGTCTCTGTCATTTGAGCAAATTCGGCATCAATGAGCTCTTTATCTACATGGATATCCAGCAATCTCGGCTCAAAATGAAGCGGCAGTGTCGCTTTATCCCGCAACGACTCCTCAAAAGAATATCGAGACAAGTAACCGGACAAATCTTCTTCCGCGCTAAAGGTCCTAAATGTGTTTCTGTCTCGTTGATTAATTGGTGTGCCGGTAAGGCCAAAGAAGAATGCATTCGGCAAGGCATTACGCATTTTGCGGCCCAAATCGCCTTCTTGTGTTCGATGCGCCTCATCAACCAGAGCAATAATATTCTCCCTGTCGTTTAAAAGACCATCTGCCTCAGCAAATTTGTGCATGGTCGTTATAATAATCTTGCGCGTATCTTGTCTTAGTAGCCGTTGCAATTCTTCCCGGCTGTCTGTGGCCACGATATTTGGAACGTCGCAGGCATTAAACGTAGCCGTAATCTGAGTATCCAGATCCACACGATCAACAACAATAAGAACTGTCGGACTTTTAAGCTCCGGCATCTGCCGCATCTTCTGAGCGGCAAAAACCATTAAAAGTGACTTGCCAGAACCCTGAAAATGCCAAATGAGCCCTTTCTTAACCGCCCCCTCTTTAACACGTTGAACAATCAAGTTTGCGCCCTCATACTGCTGATAACGAGCGATGATCTTTATTCTTCGGTTCTTCCTGTCAGTCGCAAAGATCGTGAAGTGCTCAAGCATATCCAGAATGACTGACGGCTTGAACATCGACTCAAGCGCAATCTCGATCTCCTTTAGACCGATCAGCTCTTTTAAGGCAACATCTTTATTGGACTCATCCCGCCAAGGCCCCCATATTTCAAGCGGCATACGGATAGAGCCATAACGGAATGTTTTCCCTTCTGAAGCAAAAGAAAAGATATTCGGCACAAAAAGCTCTGGAACAGTATTCTCGTAATCGTCATGTATCTGCACCGCGCCATCCAACCATGAAATAGACGGCCGCACCGGCGTTTTAAATTCTCCAACCACAACCGGAATACCATTTATAAGCAAGACCATATCCGGAATCTTGGTAACACCCCTCACGATCTTGTATTGATTCGTAGCGATAAAGCTATTATTGGACAGCTTCTCAAAGTCAATCAGGCGCACCGGCACATGCTGATTATTCTCGCCAAAGGGCATCGTCTTTTCCCCTTGAAGCCACTTTGTAAACTCCTCATTGGCCTTAACAAGACCAACGTCATTGACCGATAACAAAATGGCGCGAAGTTTATAGATAACCTCGTCTGCCCGCTCCGGTATGGCGCGAATTTCAGGATTGATTCGAATAAGGGCATCTTTAAGCATCTTCTCAACCACAACCTCGCCCTCATCGCGGCCAAGCTGATCGGTAGACAAATACTTCCACTTAACCGTTTCGGCATACTCCGGCCGCGCGCTATCACCCGTACCACCTGTTTTTTGGCCGGTTATTTTTGAAATTACATACTGCTCGATTGTGTTTTGCTCATTAAATGTCATGACTTTCCCTCTGGATTAACACCTTTTGGATAAAATGGTGGCTTCAATTGTGTCACATATTTACGCCCACCCCATTTTTCTCTTTGGTTATCCGGAACTTTCTGTATTTCAACCATCTTGGGCATTTTCTTTTGTAAAAAAAGAATATTCATGTCTTCGGCGAAGGTAAAAATATTATGGATTGAAGACTTGATGAGCTCATAAACAGATGTTCCTTCGTAAAAATGCGGTAAACCAACAATCCACTTTTGATGTTGATCTGACCAGTTAATATCAAAATCATAAACTAACTGCTTACCTTGAGGAATCATCGTGTCTGGATGTTCATCTGCATTGCGCAAATCCAAGACCTTTTTCAGCCAGCCATCATGATCCTCTTTTGCTTGCAAAAATACTGGATCAGTATCTCCATAAACCTCTTTTAATTTATTACAAATTTTGTCATATCTCGGCAGACTGCTTCCGGTGTCACAAAACAGATTAATAATCTTGACTAACTCCTGCAGAGATTGCTTGCAATACTTTAGAAATTCCCGCACATCATCCAGACCTTCAGTTGAAGGCACATTCACACAACGCTCGTAAGACTGCGTCTGAACGCCAGTTTTATTCAGGCCTTCCATGACGGCTTCAATGTTCTTGCAAATTTGTAAACCAATCTTTTCGGCTTTTGTGAGACTGTGGACAATATTCAAATTAGAGGAGTTAATCGCGTCCTCGGTTGCCTTATCAATCTCAGCCATTTTGACAATATCAAATAAGCCGATGGTCAGCCCCGCGACAATCGGATTGTCCGTCCCCACGTCCGATATCTTTTGAATTTTGAACTGTCCCTTTGTTGCCATATTTACCCAAACATTTGGTTGATAATCTGTTTTTTTACTTCGAATAATGAATGTTGCACAGCCTTCAATCTATCATAATTTGCAATAATGGCGCTGAACCGATCAACCAGGCTCTTCTGAATATCCATGCCTGGGACGGGAATCTCCCACCTTTTAATATCAGCCAAATCAATTGTAGGATAATCGCTCACGCAATTTTTTGAGATATTTAGTCCGCGAAATATATAAAAAAGATAATCTGGCATAATTTGTGACTGATCAGCAATTATGACGCCCAAATGACTTACAACATAAGAGGGGGTTTTTAACTTAGCCTTCTTTTCTAAATAAGCGGATGCGCCACTCTTCGTAAACACAATCGAGTCTTTAGGAAAAAGTTTCAATCTATAATCTGATATAGCCTTATCGTTAATTAAATCATGCTGATTAACTATCAAGTCCACCTCAGAGAAATGCTGGACACGGACGAACGGCTTATCTCCATTAAAATAGTTACTCCCTTGCGGCGCAGAATTTCCAGAAGTAACAGTAGCCACATCTCCTATCTTCATCATAGGGTGGCTTGTATTACTCGCCATTTCCTTTGCATACCTTTTCATCATTGCATCCATTGCGTAATACGTTTTCAGATATTTTTCTTCAAGCCCATCAATACTCCACAACAAATCTGCGATACGTTTTTGGTCTTCGAGCCTTGATGGCAGTTTCAGCGAAAACTTTGCCAGATCCTTAAACTTTGTGCGAGGTGAAAGAGATCCGGCTGACGTTTTGATCGCAAAATCAAAGAAGCGATCACTTTGAACCACAAAGGGTAACAACTCCGGGATCAACTTCCCCTCAATGGCTTCACAAACGAGGATGTCGCCAGAACAAATCCCATCAAATTCGGCCAAAGCCGCCTTCTTTTGATAGGCGCGTCTTTTACCAAACAAAACCTGCCCTTTACGAAATACCCGGGTAAATGTCGTGCCTTTGGCGACCTCTCCCCATGATTTTATATGGATATTGCCCGGCTCGATATGTTCAAGCCCCACATATCTTTCAAGCCCTTCGGACAAAGGATCCTTTGTTGCTACAGTCAAACACCGAGCAACATCCCCAAAAGAAACCTTGTCCCATTTAGAAGTATCTATGGTCATTTCGACTCCACTGACAGACTATCTATCATTTCCGTCAGGTCATTTTTTAATCTCTCGGACTGCTTTTGCCAGTCTTTCACAAGCTCACTTAAACCCGCTTCTTTAACATCCTGCTTTCCATTTTCCAAGACATGTGCATACAGAGAAATGGCCATGTTCCCATGGTTCGCTAAAACATCCTTAATTGAAGCAACCTTGGCGAAGCCAGTAACATTCTTGAAATTCACAAAAGCCTTGTGGATCTTTGCAATATGCGCGTCCGTCAAATAGCTAAAAGCGCTCTCCCGCTTTACTTCATTGACAGCATTGATAAAGAGAATCTTTTCACGACGATCCTTCTTTTTCCCTTTGTTGCATACAAGAATGCATGCTTCCATGGGCGAATTATAAAACAAGTTTGGCCCAAGGCCGATCACCGCCTCAACAACGTCGGCTTCAATCATTTTCTTGCGCATATCCTCTTCAGCGTCACGGAATAGAACTCCGTGCGGCCAAAGTATCGCGCATCTGCCGTTTTTATCATCAAGGCTCTTAATAATGTGTTGCTGAAAGGCATAATCGGCCGTCCCTTGCGGCGGCGTCCCATAAATGTTGCGACCGTAAGGATCTTTCTCAAATTCCGCCCTGTTCCACGACTTAATCGAATACGGAGGATTGGCGAGAATAATATTAAATCGTTTGAGCTTGTCCTTTTCCAAGAACGCCGGATGCTTCAACGTGTCCCCGCGAACAATCTTAAAGTCCTCTATGCCATGCAAGAACATATTCATCCGCGCGATGGCCGAAGTCATCAAGTTAAGTTCCTGTCCGTAAAGTTTAAGCGACCGATATTCTCTACCATCCGTCTTGAGTTTATTAACGCACGACAAAAGCATACCGCCCGAGCCACAAGTCGGGTCATAAACCGACTCGCCCGGGTTGGGATCCATAATTAGCGTCATCAAATGAACAACGGTACGGTTGGTATAAAACTCCGCGGCTGTATGCCCGCTGTCATCAGCGAATTTCTTGATAAGGAACTCATACCCTTGTCCAAGTTCGTCGTTAGGAACATTCTTAATTGATAAAGTCTCGGATGAGAAATGCTCCATCAGGTTGATGAGCGTTTCATCGCTTAAGCGGTCTTTATTCGTCCACTGCGCATCGCCAAATATGCCAAAGAGCGTGTCCGGATTGGCCTTTTCGATCTGGCGCATGGCTTTCTCAATAGCCATGCCGACATTTTTAGTGTTCTCGCGCGTATGCTTCCAATGTGCTCCCTTCGGTATCTGAAAGCGGTGATTTTCGGCAAATTCGGCAAACTTCAAGTCTCCGCCGGATTCTTTAAGCGCGTTTTGGTATTCCTCATCGTAAACATCGCAGATGCGCTTATAGAAAAGAAGCGGAAAAATGTATTGTTTATAATCTCCGGCGTCAATAAGGCCGCGTAATAGCGTTGCCGCTCCCCAGAGATATTTTTCTAATGCCTGTTGAGTCATCATTTCAGTAACCCGAACCCCTTCAACTGCTCTTTCATTTTCTCTTCCGCCTTGACGGCTTCATTAAATGCCGATTTAAGGTCCTTGAGCGCCTCTTTTACGCTCGGCAAGTTATCCACAATCTTCTTCTCGACATAGAGCGGAATGTTCAAATTAAAATCATTGCCTTCAATATCCGACAGCGTTGCCAGCTTGACATGATCTTGGACATCTTCATAATCGCGATACCAACCATAAATGCGCTCAATGTGTTCTTTCTCAAGGAAGTTTTGCGCGCGCCCTTCACGGATTTGATCGGACGCATCAATGAACAGCACTTTGCCCTTTTTATCCTTCTTTTTGAGCGCTCTAAAGACCAAGATGCAGGCGGCCAGCTGTGTGCCGTAGAATATGTTTGAGCCAAGTCCAATCACAGCCTCAACGATATCCATCTTCAGAAGCTGTTCGCGAATCTTTCCTTCCTTGCCTTTACGGAATAAAGCTCCATGCGGTAAAACCACGGCCACGCGGCCGTTTGGGTATTCCATGGACTTAACCATGTGCTGAACCCAAGCAAGGTCACCGTTGCTGTCTGGAGGGACACCTGCGATATTGCGACCAAAAGGATCTTTCTCCCACTGTGTCGCGCCCCACTTTTCCAATGAAAACGGCGGATTGGCTATAACGCAATCAAATGTCGCCAGGTTGTCTCCATTAAAAAAAGCCGGATTGCGAAGAGTGTCATCGCGGACAATGGTAAAGTCCTCTACACCATGCAGAAACATATTCATGCGAGCGATCGTTGAAGTCGTAAGATTCTTCTCTTGCCCAAAAATCTTGAGCGTGCGGTAATCCTGCTTCTTTTCTTTAAGATGGTTGATACATTCCAAAAGCATGCCGCCGGTACCGCAAGCCGGATCATAAATGGACTCGCCCGGCTTGGCATCAATAATGCGGCCCATTAAATTGACCACGGATCGCGGGGTATAAAACTCCCCTGCTTTCTTATTCGTTAAGTCGGCAAAGTGTTTAATCAAATATTCGTACGCCTGACCAAGAATATCCGGTTCAATGTGGCCATTGGCCAAATAGTATTGAGAAAAATGTTCAATGAGATTAGTGAGAAGCTCATCAGAAAGCCGGTCTTTGTTTGTCCATTGAGCGTCGCCAAAGATGCCGTAAAGAAATTTCTGGTTGGCCTTCTCAATCTCACGGAAAGCATATTGAAGCGCCTGTCCGATATTCTTCGTGACCTGTCGTACATCATTCCAATGACAGTTTTCCGGAATAATAAACCGGTGGAACTCTGGCAAGCTCGCGTAATCCACATCACCACCCGATTCTTCCAAGGCGTGTTTGTATTCGTCGTCATAGACGTCTGAAATGCGTTTGAAGAAAAGAAGCGGGAATATATAGACCTTAAAGTCAGCCGCGTCTACCGGCCCTTTAAGAATCCATGCGGCTTTGGAAAGGTATTGTTCGAGTTGCGAGAGGGTTATTTTTCCGTTACTCATAGCCCTCCCTGATCGGCAAAGCTGAAATGCTTATCGCCCGCGATAATAATGTGATCCAGAAGCTTTATGTCCAAGAGCTTGCCAGCATTGGATAAGTCTTGAGTGAATTTCCTGTCTTGCGTGCTGGGAGAGCATTCCGAGCTGGGGTGGTTATGAACACAAACAATCGACTTGGCGAATTTCTGTAATGCGGCGTGAATGATTTCCCGGACAATCGGAAACGCCTGATCAACAGTACCGATCGAAGCGTCTGAAATATCGATAATACGATTATTGCTATCAAGATAGACGACCTTAAACACCTCTGTCTTAAGATCGCGAAGCTGCGGCATGACGATATCCACAACATCCTTGGCAGAGGCGATTTTTTGCTTCCCGGTGGACACATCGTCCTGTCGATAGCGCCGCCCGATTTCAAGAGCGGCCTGAATATGGGCAATCTTGGCTCCACCCAACCCCTTGAACTCTTTCCAGTCCCGGGCATCAGTGTGGGCCATATTGCGGAATGTGCTGAATTTCTTGAGAATCTTGCGGGCGAGGTCAATCGCGCTGGTGCCTTGCGTGCCGGTGCGAAGAAGAATGGCCAAAAGCTCTGAATTACTCAAAGACTGAGCGCCTTTTTTGAGGAGTTTCTCTCTTGGCCTGTCATCCTCCGGCCAAGTCTTTATGCCTGTCGCTTTTCTTTCCTTCACCATTCTTCTCTTCTCTGTTCTTCTCTCGAATTAACCCGAAATCGAACTGTCCTACGTAAGTACAAAGTCACTGCATTTAATACGAATCTCTTTAAGCTCCTTCAGTACTGCCGCCAAGTCAAACGATTCACCGCGAAACGTCAAAGTATGCGTTAAAGGACCATACGCCCTATGCTGATTGGTAGGGACGTTTCCCCAGATTGATTTAAAAGGATCTACTGCCAAATCACTGTAGACTGCTGAAGATTGCTTTTTGAACCAATCTTCTATTCGCTCATCATAATGCTCGAAATGATTGCGGAATTTGCGATCAGAAAGTATATTGCTATCGTCGACTTTAAGTAACTCCCGCAATCTTTCGCCTCTTGCCTCATATGCTTTTTGTGGCCAGAGAATTTTTGAGACATTTCCAGCCGCCACGAGAATCGATTGAATTGAACTCCAGACTTCAATCTGATCGAGATTGTCCTTGCTTACCGATAACCGTTTAGCGGCCAATTCCGCAATCTTTGATTGCAACACAATCTCGCCTGTAAAAACCATCTCAGCAAGTGCCTTTTGAGACCCATTATCTACGAAATTCATTGTTTTATCCTGTTAATCTCTTTTTCAACCTTCTTTAATTTTTCCAGAATACTGTCAAATGACGGCGGATCCTCAAAAAACATTTCCTGCATTTGACGGTAATCTGTTCTTAACTGACCTATTTGATCTTCCCGAGGCGATAATTTCAAACCGCCGGGCTTGGCTTCTTCATAATGCGCCCAGTTTGCCTTAAAAAATAAGGCCTTATGCTCAGATACATCTTTAAGCAAGGCTATTTTCTCCAAAGATTTCTTGTATATTGGAGTATCCACCATGGCGAATAAATCATAATAATGCCGTGACATTCGAGGCGGAACATTCTTGCCTTCCGGGTAATTATGAATCATATGTAAGATTGTCGCTTTTTCCCAAAAGGTCCGTTCCGCGGCCAATACGCGCACCGGAGCGCCTTCAATATTAACGTCACCGGAAACATTAGCTACGTATGGAGCAACGGTCATTTTTTCAATCGGCCAATGGTCAGCTCTTGATCCAAATTCTATTTTGACAGCGGATTTAACATAGCTTTCCACGCTACTGGTCAAAGAATGCGGAAAGGTAAATAATACCGTCTGCCCTAAAGCGTCTTTGGGGTCCAGTTCAAGTCCCCATGATTTTTTATCTGTAAGAACCTTCGCAATGCTCTTTTGCAATTCAGGAATAAGCGTGCTTGAAATCTTTTCTTTGCAGGCAAGTTGAAGCCGTTCAAGTCTTCGCTGATTTTCTTTATTGCTTTCATCCTTGTCAGGTTCAATAGATGCGTCACTCGATAAAAACGTCCTCTCTATTGAGACATCGACATCTTCGGAAAAACGTCTGATGACGTCATAGCACTTTGAAAGCGACGTGCCGCCTTTAAATGTTAAATGATCGCCTGATTCCAGCAATGAAAAAAGAATTTTGAGTATCCAGCATACCCAGAAATCCTTCTCAATCAACTGCGGCATTACGTTCAGGTCTGCCGCGGCTACCTCAAAGTAAGCGCGTTTATCTTTATCACTCAGTTGTATAAATTTATCCATAACCCTCTCATTTTTGTAATTGCCTGAATATATTGCCTATCCACGCCGGAGCAAAACGTAAATCTTTCATAAGCTGTTGTTTGTCATTAGCCGATAACCTCTTATCAAGCATGTCGATAATATGGTCATCCACATGATCCTGCCCCATATAACGCAGAGCTTGAATAACCAATCCGCTAATACGTCCGGCTGTTGCCATATTTTTAGGGGTTGTTCTTTTTAGCACTATCTGCTGTTTATTGATTTGCACCTTGCGATTAGGGCCATCCGTCAGAAAAACGATCTTTGCCGGAACCTGCTCTGTTAATCCCAAGAGGTTAGCGGCATACGCTCCGGAAGGTTGAATCTTCAAGCTATCCCTTCCGGCCAAAGCTTGAGCTATCCGCTCATAGTTTGGCGGAAGATCGCCCAGCGTTGGGTGCTTATCTGGATAATCGTATAGGCCACGAGCTAAACGACGAATCTCCCCTGACTCTGCCAAACGCTCCAACGCTTTTGCCACAGTCTTGGGGTGTCCTAAATCGAGAAAATGACTTTTTGTAAAGACAAACCCTCGATTCTTACCATATATCCGCTTTTTTATCTTATCTACTATAGTTTGCATGAAAATCTCCTGTTTTCTATGTCGCAAATAATATATACTTTTTGCGACATCTTGTCAAGCTGATTTTTAGGGCTACTGGTCGTTAACAGCATAATGTTCACTAATTAGTTAACATTAGCAAAAAGTGAACAATAGAAATAAAATGTCCACTGGCGAGTGGACATTTATCACCAGTGGACATTTAAGCAGGGCTTTACACCCCTTTACATTTCTGACGGATTAGGCGTTTTAAATACCAAGAATGTAGCGTTATCACTGCCGGTATTCTTGATGATCATCGGCGTTTGAAAGGCGACCGGTAATAGATCGCCTTCCTTAACCTGATTATCTGCACCGGCAAGATTAACCGATAAATTGCCCCTTACAACCAGAAGATGAACATTTGAATTAGCATTATGCTGAGGCACACTCTGCCCGGGCTTTAACGCTATCTGCATTACAAGAAGATGTTTCTCATCAACAACCTTGCGATTGCCCATCTTGTCGTCATTATACGGAATATTTTCTAAAACATTCATAAGTCAACCTCCTATCGGGCTTCCATCATAGCCTTAACATCATCCGGGGCAGTGCTTATCGGCTTGATGTCAAACTTTTCAATCAGAACCTTTGCAACATTCGGAGATATAAACGCAGGCAAAGTAGGCCCTAAACGGATGCCTTTTACCCCGAGATGTAACAAAGCTAATAGAACAGCAACGGCTTTCTGTTCATACCAAGCAATATCAAATGAGATCGGAAGCTCATTGATATCATTAAGCTCGAAAACTTCCTTTAGTTTTAGAGCGATTACCGCAAGCGAGTATGAGTCATTACACTGACCAGCGTCTAAAACTCGAGGGATTCCGTTGATGTCGCCCAGAGGCAATTTGTTATAACGGTATTTTGCACAGCCCGCCGTTAAAATAACCGTATCTTTAGGCAGAGCTTCCGCAACCTCCGTAAAATAGCTTCTCGGCTTTTGACGGCCGTCACATCCAGCCATAACAATAAACCGTTTTATTGCTCCTGATTTAACAGCTTCGATAACTTTATCTGCCAAAGCAAGAACTTGATTATGAGCGAATCCGCCGACTATCTCACCGGTTTCAATTTCCTTAGGCGGTTGACATTTCTTTGCCAGCTCAATAATCCCGCTGAAATCTTTTTTACCACCTTCACTTCGGTCAGGTACATGCTTAACACCCGGATAACCAGCCATGCCGGTAGTAAATATTCTGTCTTTATAGGAATCCTTTACCGGAATGATACAGTTTGTCGTCATCAGGATGGGGCCATTGAAAGTTTCAAAATCTTGGTTCTGATGCCACCATGAACTGCCGTAATTACCCACGAAATGATCGTATTTTTTGAAAGCAGGGTAATAATTTGCCGGAAGCATTTCACTGTGGGTATATACATCGACACCTGTGCCTTCGGTTTGTTTCAGCAATTCTTCCATATCCTTCAAATCATGACCTGAGATGAGAATACCGGGATTATTCCTGACTCCAAGATTTACTTTTGTTATTTCAGGATTGCCATAGCTCTCGGTATTAGCTTTGTCCAGAACAGCCATAGCCTTTACTGCGTTTTCACCAGCCTCAAGTACGAGTCCTGTCAATTCATCGGCTGATGAATTATTAGCGATAGCCGCAAGTCCTTTATACATAAAGCTGAAAATAGATTCATCGTACTGACCTAAAACAGAGGCATGATCCGTATATGCGGCTATGCCTTTTAACCCGTACAAAAGCAATGACTTCAATGATCGGATATCTTCGTTATCACTGTAGGAAAGAGGGCTTACCTCTAACGACTTCTTGATAAAATCTTCTTTTGTTTCTGCTGACCATACTGCTGAATCATGCAAGCCTTCTTCTGAAATCTGCACCTTGCCTTTAACTTCATCACGCAACACAAGAGCCTTCTTAATAAGGTCTGCGATCCTGTCCTCATCAAAGTTTGCGTTAGTAATCGTTGAAAAAAGAGCCTGACAAGTAAATACGCCGTATTTTTTATCCAGAGAATCCGCTTTCTCCGCATAGATAGAAAGCCCCTGTAAAGCATAGACTAGCAGATCCATTAAATCTGAGGATCTTTCATCCTTACCGCAAACACCCTTAATCGTACAGCCGGTATTTTTTACGGTTTCCTGACACTGAAAACAAAACATACCCATAGTTTCCTCCTTCTTTTAGAAAACTTTTATGTTTTCTTTTTGAGTTTCTGTATTAATTTACCAATGGTCAATTTTTCAAATTCTTTACCGACCATATTTTCTATCCGTTTTATTTCTTCCCTTAAAACACAGGTCTTTCGGTCAGGGCATATTTTTTGTCTGAACATACAGTCCGACAATTCGAAATCACCCTGAAAAACTTTTATCAAATCCATTATGCGTATTTTTGCCGGACTCTTGACTATGCGGACACCGCCGGACACGCCTTCTTTTGACTCCACAAATCCAGCCTGTATTAACTTCTGCAAAATAGCTCGCAGGAAGTGGTAAGGAATATTTAAAGTTTCGGATATGTTCTTAGCCGACAAAAAATTATCTTTCTCTTTTGCCAAAAGAAACAATGCCCGAACCGAATAATCTGTATCTTTAGTTAAAATCTTCATTAAAATACCGTCTCCCGATTAAACTGCTACTATTTTAGTGGCATTTCAATAGTTTGTCAACAAGTTTCTGTGAATACCCCGGAATTATTTTAATATTTTGGAAGGATTTTGTGGGTTTTTGAGTCTCAGGGATAAAGCCTTCGCCGTTACTCCACCAGCGCCGCGGCGAGCGACATCATTGACTTACTATAAATCGGCCAACGGCCAACCGAAGGTGCGCACGTACACTTTCTTTTCTAATTCCTTGTTTTCCATGATCTTTTCCAACCAACCCTTCGCCATTTGCCAGCGCCATACAATTTGGGCGCGAGAATTTTGCGGATCGTCT
>Ga0302252_1000379_pt1 | contig 41912 bp, 32 predicted proteins | sample AAG_RA_Leu_MG_FD_193511 | JGI IMG/M metagenome (GOLD analysis project Ga0302252, IMG submission 193511) | Enriched activated sludge microbial communities from anaerobic digester in WTTP, New Holstein, Wisconsin, United States - AAG_RA_Leu | ecosystem: Engineered > Bioreactor > Anaerobic >... | reverse complement strand
CCATCAGTCTGCTGAGCCTGCTGCGGTGCCTGGCTCTGCTCAGACTTCTGCGAGCCATCAGTCTGCTGAGCCTGCTGCGGTGTCTGACCCTGTTCTGCCTTCTGCGAGCCATCTGTCTGCTGTGCCTGCTGTGGTGCCTGGCTCTGCTCAGACTTCTGCGAGCTATCAGTCTGCTGAGCCTGCTGCGGTGCCTGGCTCTGCTCAGACTTCTGCGAGCCATCAGTCTGCTGAGCCTGCTGCGGTGTCTGACCCTGTTCTGCCTTCTGCGAGCCTTCAGTCTGCTGAGCCTGCTGAGGTGTCTGGCTCTGCTCAGACTTCTGCGAGCCATCAGTCTGCTGCGCCTGCTGAGGTGGCTGACTCTGCTCAGACTTCTGCGAGCCTTCAGTCTGCTGCGCCTGCTGCGGTGCCTGGCTCTGCTCAGACTTCTGCGAGCCTTCAGTCTGCTGCGCCTGCTGCGGTGCCTGGCTCTGCTCAGACTTCTGCGAGCTATCAGTCTGCTGCGCCTGCTGAGGTGCCTGGCTCTGCTCAGACTTCTGCGAGCTATCAGTCTGCTGCGCCTGCTGAGGTGTCTGACCCTGTTCTGCCTTCTGCGAGCCGTCTGTCTGCTGAGCCTGCTGAGGTGGCTGACTCTGTTCTGCCTTCTGCGAGCCGTCTGTCTGCTGAGCCTGCTGCGGTGTCTGGCTCTGCTCAGACTTCTGCGAGCCATCAGTCTGCTGCGCCTGCTGCGGTGTCTGGCTCTGCTCAGACTTCTGCGAGCCATCAGTCTGCTGCGCCTGCTGAGGTGTCTGACTCTGCTCAGATTTCTGCGAGCCTTCAGTCTGCTGCGCCTGCTGAGGTGTCTGGCCCTGTTCTGCCTTCTGCTGCCCTTCCGTCTGCGGCATGGACTGCTGAGCCTGCTGCGACTGCTGGCCCTGTTCTGTCTTCTGCTGCCCTTCCGTCTGCGGCATGGACTGCTGCGCCTGCTGCGCCTGCTGTCCCTGTTCTGCCTTCTGCTGCCCTTCCGGCTGCGGCATGGACTGCTGTGCCTGCTGCGCCTGCTGTCCCTGTTCTGCCTTCTGCTGCCCTTCCGGCTGCGGCATGGACTGCTGTGCCTGCTGCGCCTGCTGTCCCTGTTCTGCCTTCTGCTGCCCTTCCGGCTGCGGCAGGGACTGCTGTGCCTGCTGAGGTGTCTGTCCCTGTTCTGCTTTCTGCTGTCCTTCCGGCTGCGGCATGGACTGCTGAGCCTGCTGCGGTGTCTGTCCCTGTTCTGCTTTCTGCTGTCCTTCCGGCTGCGGCATGGACTGCTGAGCCTGCTGCGGTGTCTGTCCCTGTTCTGCTTTCTGCTGTCCTTCCGGCTGCGGCATGGACTGCTGAGCCTGCTGTCCCTGCTCAGTCTTCTGCTGGCTGTCAGCCTGCTGCTGTGTCGACATCTGCACGCTGTCCTTCTGTACCTGGCCTGAAGTCGCTGTCGAATCAGCCTGGAGGCCTCCCTGCTGACCTTTTATATCAGCCTTCTCCCTTATGTCTGCCGCGCGAGGCGAATCCCCCTTGTTTCCCTGGGCCATGCTCTCGGTTGACGAGTCTTTCAGGTCATGCGCTCCTGAAACGGAATCTATGGCCTTCTGTGCCGAAATCTGGCCGTCCTGCTCTGTCCTGGCCTGATTGAGGCCTGTCGGGGACTGCTGCTGCTGAGACTGCTGCTGCTGTATCTGCTGCTGCGCCTGCTGGGAAGGGCCTGACATCTCGGGATTCATCTGCTGGAGCTTCGTATTGACGAAGTTGGTCATCTGCTCGCCAGTCATGTTCTGTATGACCATCTGTGACTGGTTCTGCATCTGCTGTGATTCGAGCTGCTGAACCGCACCCTGGAGAAGGCTTGAAGACTGCTCGGGAGACAGGTGCTGCAGGGCCTGCTGCATCATGCCCATCGACTGCTGGTCAGGAGATTTGGCCGACATCATGCCCATGACCGATTTCTGCATGAAGCTGGTCATCTGTTCAGGCGTCATCTTCTGCATGGCATTCTGGGTGAGGCTGGAGAGCTGGTCGGAGTTCATCTGCTTCATTGCAGACTGTAGAAGGTTTGAAGTCTGATCCGGGGTGCCGGCCTTCTGGGCGGCACTGCTGAGATCCCCCATCTTCTGCGAAACCTTTTCCTGCATCGAGTTCAGGATGAACTCGGTCATCTTCTGCGGGCTGTCCTGCTTCATCGCGTTCTGAAGCACGTTCGAGAGCTGACCCTGTGACATCTCTTTCATTACCGAATTGGCCATGTCGCTGGTCTGCTGCCCAGGAACATTCTGCATCTTAGACTGCGCGACATCGGACAGCTGCTTTGGCGTTATATTCTGAAAGAGCGATTGCATGAGCTTGTTTGACTGCTCAGGCGTCATCTGGGATTTCAGGTTCTGAAGGTTGTTCTGCAGCTCCTGCTGCGACATCTGATCGATGGCGTTGCGCGCTACATTTGCAAGCTGATCTTTAGACATGGTGCCCATGGCGGATTTCATCAGATCCATTATCTGGCCCGATGACATCTGAGACATGGCTGTATTCAGCAGATTCGTGGCCTGCTCCGACGACATCTTCGAGAGAGATGTCGAGCTGAGATCTGTGGGGCTCTTCGAGGCGTTGAGCAGCGCTATATTCTCTTCATTGTTTCCCTGGCCGGCCTGAACGCCCATCTGCTTGCCGGCCTCTTTTGCGAGGTTCTGAACGGCTTTCTGCGCTTCCTGCTGGGCAGTTTTCTGCGCAGCTTCCTTCGCCGCGTTCTGAATCTCCGACTGTATCTGCTCAGGAGTCATGTCCTTGAGGGACGGCCTGTTGAGTATATCCTGCGCGGTGTCTGATGCGGCTTTCTGCGCAGCCTCCTGCGCAGCGTCCTTTGCTGCCTGTTGGACTGCCTCTTTGACAGAAGCCTGCGTGGCTTCCTTCGTGGCCTCTTTGGCAGCTTCTTTGGCGGCGTCATGAGCCACATCGCTCGCTATGTCCTTTACTGTCTGTGAGCTGGTACTCTCGCTGCGGCTCGAGCTGCCGGTTTTTCCATCTCCCGATGTCGATCCGGTTCTGCCGGTATCGCCGGCTTTTCCTGCATCGCCGGCCTTTCCTCCGTCCCCGGCTTTTCCTGTTCCGTCTTTATCTCCGACATTCTGCTTCAGGTTATCTACGAATCCGTCAAAGCCGGGATCCTTGGCCGCCTTGTCGGCAGCAGCGGCGTCTTTGTCAACTGATACCTTATCGACAGGTTTTGTCGTATCTGTGGCTGGTTTCTGCTGAGTTGCAGCAGGAGTTGCTGCAGCGGGAGTCGCTGCAGGTGCAGGAGCAGGCGCAGGCGCAGGAGCAGGAGCCGGCGCTCCGCCTCCGCCTCCACCAGAGCTTACAGGTGCTACTCCGCCCGAATCACTACCCATGGAGATCCCCCCTTCATGACATTATCACGACAAATTCAGGCATGTAAAGTATTTGTTGCTGAATTGTTGCTGAATTGTTAATTTATTATTAAATGTAAAAGTCAAACCGGTATGACAGCTTTTGAACAGTGGCTGATTCATTGTCGTTGACGATATTCCGGAACCGATAGTGCCACTCAACGCTCCCTGTCTCTCCTTTCTATCCCGCTCTCCAGTCCTGTGCAGAAAAAGCTCTGATAAAAGTAGCCACATCCATAAAATATTAAGCCCGCTGATTGTGACATTAAAGTTCCACGGAAGATCCAAATCTAAAGGGGGAGAACTCCCATTTTCATGCGTAAGCGTCGCATAATCTACACCTTCAATGCTGAGTCCGACTCCGCTATAATGGGAATAATGTGTAAAAGTGTGGACATGGAGAGAATGGGGAGATGGAATCAGAGAATAAAAAGCAGGGTTAACGGTTCGGAGGCACGGCAATTCTGGCAGGCTTTTTCTATGTCTTTACAAGATCCGGGATTTTGAGAAGATTCTGCAGTTATTCTTGTAGTCGTTCTCGCAGTTTACGGAATAGCCGGCGCGACTGCCGGATCCATATACTATTCGGATTCCATGGGGGTCTACCAGGCAGACATAATGGAGAAGTCTGATGACGGCTCCAATTACTATGTGAGGCTCTGCGTACTCGGCCTGGGCGCCCCGATGGACGAGATGTGGGTCGATGTGAAAAAGGAGTTCTACGACAGGCATAAGAACAACGACCAGATTGGCGCCCTGATAGGCCACTATAATCTGTTCAAAGTCAGCAGGAGCCTCCTTTTCTGGGGAACGCCTGTCAAGACCTATGAGCGTTCTTTCTGGAATATAGAAAACATCTATGAAAGCCTCGACGAAGCGCAGAAGGCAAACCCGGTCGTAAAGACAGTCGAGCGGGGAGTCCTGAAGAAAAAGGAGATGGGGGGCGATAAATCGCCCTATATCATCGTGCAGGTCGGAGACAATACCATAAGATACGCCGTAAGCCAGTCTGACTACGACAGTTATATCGACGGCCAGACGCTGATGGCCGAGTTCGAGACCATAGGCGATTTCACCCGCTTCACCGGCTTCAGATAAATCTGAAACCGGTGAGACTGAGCCCGTGATGGCTTCACGGGCCCGGCAGATAAGCCTGCGAATCTACTCCTCTGTGCCGTAGAGGAACGACAGGACCATTCCGAACCTGTTCCCCCAGGAGATCTCGTCGTGATAACCCCAGTAATCCTCGAAGTAGAGGAGATTCTTCCCTGAGACGAATCCCTTGTCCTGCAGAATGGCTATCAGCTCCCGCGCTTCCTGCAGAGGATCTGCGTCATCCGTGTCCTCTTCTGCGTCTTCGGCTTGGTCGTCATCACTGTCATCTTCTTCTGCGTCCTCTTCAGGATCTTCTTCAGCATCTTCAGCGCTCTCCTCGCCGTCCACTTCGTAGCCGAGAGCAGAGAGATCCTCCTCGCTTTCGGCTTTATCTTCGTCATCGTCTTCTTCTTCGTCTTCTTCCTGCTCTGCCGTGCTTTCCTCTTCCTCTTCCTCTTCTTCTTCCTCTTCATCGGCTTCTCTCATGCCCATGTCAATCCAGATCTTCATCTCCTCTGGATTCATGTTCCATTCCTTCGCCATCTGAAGGATAATCTCATTATCCCACCACAGCGAAGGCGAAATCACGCCGATTTTGCCAAAGAAGTCAGGATATGTTATCGCCGCATAGAGTGAGAGCAGCCCTCCGAGGGAGGAGCCTACTATGCCTGTGTCTTCTCTGAACGGGCGCACTCTGTAGTTGCTGTCTATAAAGCCTTTGACTTCTTCTATCAGAAAATGGAGGTAGAGGTCCGCATAGCCTCCTGTCCCTTCCTTATCATCGACTGTCGGCGTGTATTCATCATCTCTCCACTCGCTGTTTGCGATTCCTACTACGATGATTTCCTCGATCTTTCCATCTGCCATCATCGACTGGGCAGTGGTATCCACATCCCAGCAGAGAGGGCCTTCCCTGTGCTCGCTGAAAATATTCTGACCGTCCTGCATATAGAGGACCGGATAGGTCCGCTCCGGATCGTCATCATAGCCCGGCGGGGTCATTATATAAATCCTGCGCTCATCCTTGAGATGATCAGAGTAAATCGTTTCAACGTGTACCATTTCAATATCACCTGCATTCTTCAGAGTAAAAGCTATTTTACTTCCATCTTCATGAAAAGTCAAATGCATCGGATCTAATATCTCCAGGTAGTACTGCAGTGATCAAGTGGCCAGGTGGTCGAGGGATCCAGGGAAGGAAAAATCTTCTGATCTCTGACTATCAATACCGAGTGGTCAATGGAAGAAATTCTCTTTCAATCCCTCGATCCCTGGATCTCTCGATCCCTGAATTACATGAGAAGACCTGATCCGAACCGGTGCCGACGAAAAGTGATGATATTAAAAAAAACACCAAGAATCCGAAATACAACATGAGAGGCTTGAAATGTGGATGCTTTAAGGATAATCCTCCATAAGGCGTGCATGATCTCATAATAACTATTTCGTGAAGGACAAGGCAAAACCATGATGACAGAACATGATCTGATGCTGAATATGAACGAACCTGTCCATCATCTATCGCACCCTCTCGGGCATACCCTTCTGATCTACCAGTACGAAGATGAGCTCTCCAAATATCTCCATCCCCTGATTGAGTCCATTATAGCCCATAAAGGCGAATGTATCCTTTTCATGAGCTCGATTAAATCACTTGGAATATATAACGAGCTGGCCCGCCATCAGGTCAGCATGCCTGGAGGCGGCGGGATAAGCATCTTCCCGCCGGAGGAGTTCAGCGTCCCCCTCTTTCATAAGATGCTGTATGAAAACAGCTCGAGGGAAAACAGGGAAATCTTCGTGGTGCGGGAGATCCCTTCCCATTACAGGCTCAAAGATCTGATGAAGGAAGAGAGGGAGATAGACAGGTTTCTCAATACGATGCCTGCCCGGTTCATCTGCGTTGTAAATGAGAATTGCCTTGATGCCAGAAGCAAGCTCTTCTCTCTCTCGACACATCCCTGGGTTGTAATACAGGGCGTGCTGTGTGAAAACTTCTACTACAATGCCACAGGGCACAGTCATGACATCGAGTCCCTGTTCCATCAGCGTCTCGATACACTGCAGCTTCAGGGGCTGCTGCGCCGTGAGATGGTCGGCAGAGATGAGGCTTCCTCGAAAGAGATGCAGATAAGGATCCAGGAGCTTTCGCTGCTGAACTCCCTGTCGCAGGCCGTGACAAGGAGCTTTGAGATCAACTCACTCGTAAAAGAGGCTTTTCTGGTCATCCTGTCCTTCCTTCAGATGGATGCCGCCGAGATATACTTTCCGATCATCAGAAAAGAGTGGGGAAGGCTCTGCTGGGCTACGAACGATGCTTCGTTCGAAGCGCTCAATATCTTTGACTCATCGCTGGCACTCGTCAACAAGACGCTGAAAAGCTGGACTCCCATGTGGTCGAGCGATATGGACTGCACGAACCTTGGGATTGATATTCCCGAGCCTTTCAACAACTTCTCATTCCTGTTCGTTCCAATTGCCCTGCGAGACGGCACGAAAGGTGTGCTCAAGTTCATAGGGCTCTCGCCTGTAGAGCTGTCTGCAGAGAAGGTCGAGCTGATAAGGGCTGCTGGGAGCCAGATAACTCTTGGAATAGAGAAATTGCAGCTGTATCATGAGCTGCTGTCGGCAAAGCGGGAATGGGAGGGCACGTTCAACTCTCTTTCCGACCTCATTTTCATACGGGATAACAGGTTCAGGACGTTGAGATATAATCAGGCCCTTGCGTCTGCCTTCACTCTGCAGGGCGAAGATGCGGTGGGCCAGGAGTGCTACCGCCTCATATTCGACAGATCGACTCCATGCCCTCAGTGCCGGGCCTTCAAGGAAAAGCGCGAGTGGGATACGAAGGAGAAGAAGAACAACGGAGAGGAGCGGATCTGGAGACATCAGCTGTTCCCGCTCAGAAACGATGAGGGAAAGGTAACCGGCGCCATTCACGTGCTGAGTGACATAACTGAGGAAGAGCACCTCAGGCAGCAGCTTTATCATGCCGACAAGATGACAGCTCTCGGACAGATGATCTCAGGTGTCGCCCATGAAGTCAACAATCCGCTGACAGGAATCCTCGGCTTCCTCGACATTGTCAAAGATCAGAGCCTCTCTGAGTCTCAAAGCGAGCTGGTGGAGAAGATTCACTATGAGGCCCAGAGGGCGGCTTCTGTAATGAGAAGCCTGCTCACATTCGCGCGGGATTACAAGCCGACCCGCGAAGCCGTGAATATGGAGAAGGTACTCCGCGAATGCATAGACATCAAGGCCCATGACTTCCAGATGAAGAATATCAAGGTGATAAAGGAGTTCACATCTGTTCCGGAGACAATCGCCGATCCCAACCAGTTCAGGCAGGTCTTCATGAATCTCATCACCAACGCCGAGCAGGCGATTATGGAGCACAAGGGCGGGGGCACGATTCTCGTCGGCGCCAGTTACAACAAGGGATTTCTGGAAATACATATCAGTGACGACGGGCCAGGAATACCGGATGAAAAGAAGAATAAGATCTTCGAGCCCTTCTTTACGACAAAGGAGCCGGGGAAGGGAACGGGTCTCGGCCTGGCAATCTCGCATTCAATTCTGGCAGAGCACAATGGAACAGTAGAGGTCACGGACAGCGTGCTTGGAGGCGCGGCGTTCCTGATCAAGATCCCGCATGTGCCGCCTCCCAGAAAGAGCGCTGAGCCGGCATCATCGCAGCCGCTCAAAGCCTCGGCTGCCGGCAGGAAGGCCCGGGTCGCCGTGGTCGATGACGAGCCTTCTCTGAGGCGGATTATCGAAGTCTCGCTGAAGAAGGAGGGTCACGAAGTAATGACTCTCGCATCGGCTTTCGATGCATTGAGGGTTCTGTCTGAAGAACGTTTCGATCTGGTCATTCTGGATATGAAGATGCCGGGCATGGGAGGCATTGAGCTCTGCAGGCGCCTGAGCAAGCCTCTTCCTCCTCTGCTCGTGATGTCTGGCGACACGGTAAGCGAGGAGATAAAGGCTTTTGCCGAGGAAGCGGGGGCGATGTTCCTTGCCAAGCCCTTCACCGTGCTGGAGCTGAATGAAGCTGTCCGCCTTATGTTGACGAAAAGCGATTAGAAATCAGGGTGAGGGTCATGGAAAAAGCGACGATTGAGAAAAAGCTTCTTGAGAGGATTACCGATATCGCCACTCTCCCATTCGTGGTGAGGAAGCTGATGGCGACCCTCAGCAACCCGAGATCGTCGGCAAGAGATCTGGGAAAGGTGATCATGAGCGACCAGGCGCTCTCAACGAAAGTCCTGCGTTTGACAAACTCAGCTTATTACGGCCTCGCACAGGAGATTACGAACATAAACCACGCTGTCGCGGTTCTGGGCCTGAACACCCTCAGGAGCATGACCTTGAGCATAGCTTCCCACAGCGCGTTCTTCAAAGGAGAGGGATGCCCTTTCTTTGACAGGAAGAAGCTGTGGCTCCACTCCCTGGGAACCGCCATATGCGCCAGGGTTCTGGCCCGCCATTTCGGGCTGGCCACCTATGAGGACTTCTTCGCCGCAGGCCTCATCCACGATGTTGGAAAGGTCATCGTCGATCAGTATGCGCCGATGCTGTTTCATAATGTCATAATGCTGACCATCAAGGAGAAGATTACATTCTATGAGGCAGAGCAGAGGGTTCTGGGCATCACTCATCCCGAGATAGGCAAGGAAGCCGCCCTCAAGTGGTGCTTCCCGTCATTTCTGATAGACGCCATCGCAAACCACCACGATCCAATCAAAGCAGGGCGCTCGTGGGAAGCCGCTTCAATAATCCATCTCGCCAACTATTTCTGCAAACTGAAGGAGATAGGCGAGAGCGGCGATCAATGCCCTCCAGTGCTCGATCAGTCTGTAGAAAAAGCCATCAATATAAACTCGAAGGCCCTGGAGAACATCTTCGCCGATATAGACAAGGACTTCAAGAACTCGCAGGCCTTCATAGACATGATCTGATTTGCGGGGTAAAGAGCAGTGCCCATGAATCAATCTGGAATATTTTCCAGGAACGAATAGAAACACGGAGCGTAACACTCTCCATATCTCCTCCATCCCCGCCCCTCCTTTATCACACCATATTTCAGTGCCATTGATCTCTGTCGGCACTGGCATAAAAAAGCGCCATCATTGATGGCGCTTTGATGTCAGTCGGAGCGATACTCTATCTTCCGATTATGTAGCGGTTAGGATCGACTTTCATTCTGAGGATCTTCAGCTCTTCTTCAGATGGAGTGGCAGTCTCTGTCACTTCAGGCGCCTTCAGCAGCTCGAATCCCGTGTTGTCCTGCACATCCTTGAATGTATAGCCGTGGTGGATCGATTCCACACGCATCCTTTTAGTCTCTTCATCGTATCCGAGCACTGCCATGTTCGTTATTACCCTGTGAGGGCCGGTACCGGGAGGCAGCCCGGCCTTTTCTCTCGCGCCTGGGCCGTCCAGATATCCAGGCGTCGTTATAAAATCGACCTTCTCAACGAACCTCCTCTTGTCCTGAGGGGTAATGACCATTACCTTCCAGCAGAAGGAGGCAAAGTCGTTGGCTCCTCCTGAGCCTGGGAAGCGAACCTTGGGAGTGCTCCAGCACCCTATGCACGTTGAGTTCAGGTTGCCGTACTGATCTATCTGCGCCCCTCCGAGAAATGTATAATCGACCATTCCGCGCTGGCATGTCTCCATTATCTCGCTCATACTGCTTGCCATTATGGCCTTGTAGAAGGTTCTGGAGTCGCCGACAGAGATCGGCATGGTGGGCAGGAGAGGCGATATGCCTCCGGCCTCGAACATTATGACCAGATTCGGCGCGTGAGTCATCTGCGCGAGCATTGCAGCGGCGCACGGGGCGCCGGTACCGACTCCAACTGTGGAGCCGTCTTCAAGACTTCTGGCTGCTGTAACGATCGAAAGCTCCATTGTGTTGTAGTTAGACATTAGGTTCACTCCTTTGCGTCACGTCTATGAGGTGCTCCTGGGCGCGCAGTTCAATGATGCGCTTTATCCCGCCGCAGCGCTCGATGTACTCGGCGTAATCCTTTGTCTCGTAAATGTTGTGCTGAAGGAACTTCTTGAACTCCTCAGGGTCCTTCTCCTTTTCGAGCCACTGGATTATGTGATCCTCATCAGAGAAGTACTCATAAGGCATGTTGCCGGGATAGCTTCCAAAAGGCACTTCGCAGACGGCGTCGACGAGGTAGTAGGGGATCGCTGTCAGGGAAGGATCACGCCTGATCTCGTCGTTCGGCACGATCCTCTCGCACGTTATGATGAGATGCTTAGCGGCTCTGGCGAGATCGAGATCGGCGACGGAGATTCCCCTGATCCTGGCGTTTCCATATATATCGGCTTCGTGAACGTGAATGGCAGCCACGTCGGGCCACAGGGCCGGGACAAGAGTGTAAATCTGTCCCGTGAAGGGGCATTTTGCCATCTTCGCGGCGCTGTGCTTGAACGTGTCTGTTCCCATCATAATTCTGGCAGGCAGAAATGAAACGCCCATGGCTGCGGCTTTCAGACGGCACGCGATGGCATAGTTGGTCCATTCGCAGCATTCAACCTTCCCGCTCTGAATGTATCTCCTGCCGTGCGCCGACAGGCCGCGGGCTTCCAGGCCGATAATATAAGCGATGTCGCAGCGGTTGAACACCTCTCCCGCCGAGAGTATCTGGAAGTCGTGCGTCGACGTGTGGCCTGCAAAGGCGAGGTTCTTCTTCCTGGACCTCAGTATCTCGTGGCATACGGCTGTGGGTATTCTGTTAGCCCCGAAGCCTCCGATGGCCAGATAGTCGCCATCGTGGACAAAGCTCTCCACGGCTTCCTTGACGGACATGACCTTGTCAACAAGCGCGCGCTTTTTGTGCTTGAAGAACTCCCTGGCCTTGTCCGCATCGGGATCGGCGAAGAGCGGGCCTTCTCCCTGTGCAATGATTTCGAACATGCAGGATCCTCCCTTTCTATAGTGATGCTGAATATTCCGAGCATGTCTGCGCATCCGGCTCTCTCGTGTCAACGCCGGTGCAGCTTATCAGGTGCGCAGATTATATCTTATTCTTTGCGGCGCAGCGCTCTTCCTCCAGGGGATCATTCTGCAGCCTTCGGCCTGCAGAGTCGGTAGAGCCTTATGCCCTCATCGTCGTAGATCTTTTCGTAGGCGCCAGTCTCCAGGATCGCAGGAAGATTCCTGTCCCACTGGGCGTGCTGGCTGTACCACAGCGAGCGCTCGTCTACGAGTATGTATTCGCTCCCCTCGTGATATCCCGAATAGGCATGAACCCTGTGGCACACATGCTTCAGTATGTCCACCTGTGTCGAGATCGACGCTTCAGGCGGGATAGTCTTGACGAGGGCAAGAATCTTTTTCTGGTGGTCTGTTATTGGTGGAACGAAAAAGCCTATCCTGAGCGGCGAGTGATTGAGCAGCAGCGTTGAGAGCAGGGTCAGAGCGAGCATGGTCCTGATCAGCCTGCTGGCGAATCTCTCTCTGTTCTCGGGCTTCTGTCGGTTTACCATCTTTTCGAATGACAACACGGCAGCGGCAAATAGAAACGGGATTATGTACGCCGAGTATCTCCCGCCGGTGTTGTACATCTGCGGGCAGGTCGAGAGCAGGTTTATTCCGAAGGATGGCACCGTCATCCAGAGCAGGGCAGGGGAGAGCAGAGGGAGAAATGCGAGCGGCATCAGAAGCTCGAGCATATAGACGATCTTGTCCTTCTGCAGCAGGAAGCTCAATATGTAAAGAGGCTTCGTGAAGACTGTCCAGATAATCTCGTGCATCGTGAAGCCCAGGTGTCTGTAACGGAAATGGAAGTTCACGACGAGGTGCTCGGGGTGATAGTGAGGGATCACTATATACAGGGCCACGTAGAGATACGCGATGCCGACCGCTATCATCAGAATGCTGTGTATCAGCAGCGCCAGCGACTGCCGCTTCTCGATCAGGTAGAGAGCGCCTCCGTAGAGCCCCCAGAATATGGCCACGAATGCCGCGTCCTCCTTGCAGCCGAGGAAGATTATCATGGCGATCCAGAACGGCCCGAACCTCCTCGAGATAAAGAAGTAAAGCGCGAAGAGGAGCGGGCATATTGAGAAGCACATCTCGTTTGTCTGATCGTAGTTGACTCCGTGGAGAGGGTGGTAGAGCAGGTATATGACCGCAAAGAGAAGCGCCTTACCCTCGTCCATCCTCCTGCTGGCAAGCAGATACAGAGGAAGGGCTCCGAGCGCGATGGCGAACGATTCGAGAAATACGAACATGGGCGTGCCTGGATATATGGCGTAGATCGGAAGAAGCAGGTAGAAGAGCGGCGATGTGTGAACTCCGAAGTGGCTGCATTTCTCGAATGTGTTGAAGAGCGGCATACCATATTTCAACGCGGTGTACATGCTCTGATCGTTGATTGACGTGTCTGGATCGCCATAGTATGACGAAAGATGGCGCATCGTGCCGAAGAATGTGAAGAGAACAGTATAGAGCGCAATCCCCAAGATGAGCCAGTGAATCGGTTTTATCATTGAGAGCGGGCTTTCTGCTGTTTTACTCATTTCACACCTGTCACTATCGCCCATTGTCCTCTGAGCTCTTCTTCGAGCAGTCTCAGGAATCTTTCAAAACCTCGAATCTCGCGCGGGAAGGGAAGCAGAAGCTCACAACTCCTGAATCCTGCCCTGTTCGCGAGCTTTTTCAGCCCCCACTGGGTCCAGCACGGCCTCTTCATATTCTCCCTGATTTCAAGGTCCTTCTGGATCCTCCTGTTGTAATCGAAGAGGATGAGCCGTCCTCCCGGTTTCAGGACCCGGTGATACTCGCCGAGCGCCCTGGCAGGGTCGGGAAACTGGAAGAAAGCAGACACCGAAAAGATGAGATCGAAAACACCGCTGCGGAACGGCACATCCACGCCGCTCGCCACCACGTCCAGATCGCGCGGGCAGTTCTCGCCGTATGGCGCCATGGATATGTCGATGCCGACATATCGCCCTTCTGTCGATCTCCTGTAGAGAGATGCGCCGCACCCGACATCCAGCACCAGATTTCCGCGCTGCGTGTATTTCCGCAGATAGTACTCTATGAAATCGACAGGTTTGAAACCAGCCAGAAAAACCTCCCCGTTTCATCATGTTGATTGATTGGGCTCGTTATCCATCCAGAGAGCATTATACCAGATTTTTGGATTTTTTCAGAACAATCTTACCGGAATTTTACCGTGAATTTTCTCTTCAGTAGATGGAAATGTCGTCATTTTGTCAAATAGAAATCGACTGAGGCGAATCGGATGATGTCCTGACAAGTCCCGGTTGTCTGTACAGCAATTCTCTGCTATAATCAGAGAGAGGTGTACCATGGCGGAATCGATGGAAAGGAATATACTGCTCAGTTACGAGGACTATCTGTCCCTTCCGGCTGACAGGAACCGAAATGAGATCCTGGAAGGAGAGCTCATCGTGACGCCGTCACCGACCTTCGAGCATCAGGAGATATCGCAGAACCTCGCCCATATCCTGTACTTCCACATAAAAAAGAACGGTCTGGGCAAGCTCGTCACCGCGCCGATGGACGTCCTGCTTGATGAAAACACCATAGTGCAGCCCGACATCATCTTCATCTCTGCAGAGAAGCTCCGCCGCATTACAAAGAGAGGCATTGAGAGCGCCCCTGATCTTCTCGTTGAGATCCTCTCCACAGGCTCGAAAAGATACGACAGGCTTAGCAAGATGCAGATCTACGGAAAGCACGGCGTACCTTGGTACTGGATAGTCGATCCCGAGACATCGACCCTAGAAGAGTACAGGCTTGAATCCTCGCATTACCAGCCCGTGGGAACCCACCGGAGGAGCAGCAAATTCACTCCGGGGCTTTTTCCCGGACTCGTGATAGACCTCGCTTTGATATGGGCGTGAAGAAAGGCGCGGGTTGAATTCATCGATTCGCTTTTCGGACATAGCGGCTGAGCAGGCAATGACGGCACTCCGGCAGGATAACAGATATCTTCATAGTAATATCTCGATATGGGGGAATCACTCTCTGAAACAGGCCGCATGCTGAAAAATCTTTGCAACCGCTCTGCAGATTTCAAAGCACTGGCGCTTTGCTTTCTTTTTTTCTTTTTTGTTGTCGCGTTTCACGTTCAGGCGGAGCAGCTTCCGGACGATCTGCACGAGATGACCTGCGGGCACAGGAAGGCCCCGAAGCAGGTGCAGATAGTCACAAAGCCATCATCGCACATTTTTATGGTGAGCGGTGCAAGCCTTGATTACATCGGGAGCTCAAACACTCCTGTGCTGATAGAATGCTGCAAATGCAAAATGGCTCTGCTCTTTTCAAAAACTCCTGATCCAGTTATTGCCATGAAGGAGATGCAGAGCGGCTCCGGAACAGGCTATAAAAACAACCTGGTGACAATAGAGGAAGGCTATTTCACGACTCACGACAGATGGCCTGAAAGCGGTGATTACACACTTGAGAGTTATTCTGCCCTGGATAATGTCCGTATATTTATCAGCACGCATCTGATTCCGGTAATCTCGATATCTTCAGTTGTCATCATTGTCGCTATTGTAGCGGGAATCCGGTTCTGGAGAGAGCGGAAATTCATTGATATGGCTCTCAGGCGCGCCGATGACGCCGGGATGGTGAGCCGCGCTGAGATGACAATTGCGGCAGGCGAGCTGGGCGATCTGCGTGGCAAGAGTCTGAAGGGGCAGTATGGGACTTATCAACTCAAGAGCATGCTGGGCGAGGGCGGAATGTCGATGGTCTATGAAGGATGGCGCGCTCTGGATGACAATACGGCATATGACACGGTCCATGAGACATATGCAATAAAGATTATGCTTCCCTCTGTGACCAGAGAATCTGATTTTTCCGCCCGCTTCAAACGGGAGATATCAGTGTATCTGAAGCTGAAGCATCCGGGAGTTGTTCAGCTCCACGACTGGGGCGAGGATCATGTGGAAAAGGTATACTTCATGGTCCTTGAAAAGGTATCAGGGCAGAGTCTGGCCGACGAGATCAAGAAGGGCACGATTACGATACCTCAGGCAGTCTCATATATGCTCCAGGCTTTTGACGCAATCGATTTTGCCCACCGGCACGATGTCGTGCATAGAGATATCAAGCCGCAGAACATGTATGTCACGGGAAAGAACAACATAAAGATTCTGGACTTCGGAATAGCGCGAAAGCTCGACACTACAGGGATAACGGCGACCGATGTAGTGCTCGGGACTCCCCAGTATCTTCCGCCTGAGCAGCTCGACGCAAAAACGGTCGATGGCAGGGCTGACCTCTATTCGCTGGGCGTGGTATTCTATGAGATGGCCTGCGGTACCCTGCCTTTTACAGGCGGCACCACGATGGAGATAATAACGAAGCATGTTACTCAGAAGCCTCCAAAGCCATCGCTTCACAACCCTGATATCCACCAGTCCATAGAGGATTATATCCTGCGCCTTCTCGAAAAGAAGCCGGAAAACAGGTTCAAATCTGCGAAAGAAGCTCGCGAAGCCCTTATGGGGGCAGCTTTGAAAGCCGGAATCGAGGTCTGAGAACAGAGTTTACCGGCAGGCCTCAGAGAATAAGCAGCTACTGCGAAAGGGTCGAGAAGATGCTGTTGAGCGGCATCAGCACGGCGAATGCGATAAGCGCCACAAACAGGCCGAGGAAGGCTATCAGGAAGGGCTCGAGGGTCTGGTAGAACACGGTGAGAGAATGATCCACTTCCGATTCCATCAATGTTGCCGCTTGAGAGAGCATATATGGAATAGTTCCGGATTCTTCGCCCACTTTCACCATATCGCTGACGATGCGGGGAAAGAACTTGCCGGCGCCTATGCTGTCATAAAGAGACCGCCCTTCTGATATCGAGCTTTCTATTTCCCTGCACTCTTCCATGCACTGTGTGTTTGCGCTTGATTCCCCTGCGAGAAGCAGGCCCGAATTTATGCTGATCCCGCTGTCCAGCATCGCAGACAGGGTGTGGCAGAATCGGGAGAGAGCCACCTTGTGGATGAGCGGCCCCAGCACTGGCAGCGCGCACAGGAACCGGTCGCGGAACCTCACGAACGAATGCGATTTCATGAGTTTCATGAGCGGGTGGAATCCGATGAGCGCTATCAATATCACTGAAAGAGGCAGATAAGGCGAGGAGATGAGCCGGTAAAAGGAGATGAGCATTTCAGTGGCAGCTGGCAGTTGGGTATTTCCTGAAGCAATTACAGGAGCTATATTGAGCACCAGCACCCTTCCAAGCAGGAAGATGAAGACCATCACCACAACGAATATGAAAAAAGGATATGTAACTGCCTGCTGGATCCTCTGAGAGAGCTTGAGTTCCTTCTCTTTGAGCCCTGCTGCCCTGAACAGCATCGATTCGAGCTGGCCAGACGTTTCCCCTGAATTGATCAGCGCGACATAACACTTCGAGAATATATCAGGGTGTGAATGGATGGAAGCAGTCAATGAATTTCCTGCTTCGAGCTTTCCGTGAATGTCTTCCAGAGCGATGCGCATTTTTCTGTTCAGAGTCTGTGAAGACATCAGCGCGAGCCCTCTTGTCAGAGACACTCCTGCCTTATACAGAAATGCCATCTGGTTGAAAAAAGTGAATATCTCGGTCGAAGGAACCGGGAGTATTCTCTCAATCCCTGCAGGCTTCCCGTCTTTTTTTGCCGGATGGGCTTTTTTGCCTTCTGAGTGATGTGATGCCCTTGGATAGCTCCTGTGAAGCCGGGACTGTTGAGATGGCTCTTCAGATGGGGCAGGTGAGGACCTTTCTGATTTCTGCCGGGCTGGCGTCGCATGTGATTGCCGCTTATCTTTCCCGCCTGTCGGCGGTGATTCGGCAGACGGCTCTTTTATTGATGATGATGGTGGAGATGCTTCAACCGGCTGCCTGCGGTGTTCTCCGGAATGCTGCAGATGATTTGACTCAGACGATGCATCTGAGGCAGCCGCCGGTTCACCGGCTATACCGGCGCAGCTTCTGTCCTGCTCCTCCTCCATATTCAGGGAGCGGACCTTGAGGCCTTTTTTCTCCAGAAGATCTCTTGCCTCATCTTCACTGTCCGCCCTGATGAAGCCTCTTGTCTCTATTCCCTTCTGATGCAAAGCCCTGTAGGTAAACAGCCTCATTATCTTCTCCTATCTGGAGATCTTCGTCATGATGCAGCTCTCGAGGGTGTGGCTCTGCCTCGAGTCTGCTCCAGTTACTCTGATTCTGATATGGCTTCCGCCCGGCTCGGTTACATTGTCCGCATTTCTTGAATCTGTGAAATAGAGGCTTTTTATATTTCTCGCGATCAATCTGTCTCTGTCAGGCCTGTTCCCCTGTACCGGCGCGTATGTGGCCTGCGGGCGTGGGACGCTTGTCGCCATTGCAAGCTGGCGTTCCTGATACCAGAGCGTTCCCTCCTGAGCCTGAAGGTAGAAGATCCCTGTCTTCTGCCAGAGCGGGCTCCCCTCTCCGTCCCAGAGATACTTTCCGTCCGGCCCGAGCACCGATGAAAAGGCGATGGCGTAGCACGGATAGTCTTTGCCGTCTACAGAATGCCTGTAGGTTTTCGGCATAATAGTGATTACCGAGCAGTCGCTGTATTTCAGCTCCCTGCTTATCGCGTAGAGCGCAGTGTGCGTGCTGGAGGTGATGACGGCATCCTGCTGGCTCCTGTCAAAGTTCTTCAATGCCGGGATAAGGCATGAAAAGGCAATGGAGATTACGAGCAGCATTATCCCTGAGATTATCAGAATCTCTGCCAGCGTCATCCCTGTACCTGATTTGACAGGACATATTCTTGTCATGGCATCAGTCTGACCTCATACACCTTGATGGGAACAGATTTCCCGCGCATCAGCGATTCACCGAGATAGTTCGTGTCAAACGAATCTGCCACCAGATTGTAAGTGGCCTCGCTGATTATTATCTTCGTCGAATATTCCTTGTTCAGTTTTTCCAGCCTGGCGGCGGTATTTGTGGTATCACCTATAACCGCATACTCCCTGTGCTTCGAAAAGCCGACATCTCCGACTACCGCCTCTCCTGTATTGATCCCGATTCCGATCTCGAAAACAGGGCGATTCTGCTCTTTCCATCGCGATCTTAGCTCATCCATTTTTTTCTGCATCTTCACGGCGGCCCTTACCGCTCTCACGGCATCGTCCGGCATTGATATGGGCGCTCCGAAGACGGCCATCATAGCGTCGCCAAGATATGTGATGAGGGTTCCGCTCTCTTCGAAAATGATTTCGCCCATTTCCTGCCAGAATTCGTTCAGATGGTTGATCAGATCCCGAGGATCAAGCGCCTCTGACAGAGATGTGAAACCGCGGATATCCAGAAACATCACGTTCACCGTTCTCTTTTCTCCCTGGAGGCCCACATCGGTGGCCTTGCTGATAATCTCCTCCACGACGTCAGGGCTCACGCGGCTCTCAAACAGCTTTCTGAGCCTCTTCTTGTCGGACGACAGGTTCGCATTCTCTATTGCAGTCGCTGCCTGATGAGAAAAGACTATGGCGAACTCCAGGTCCTCCTCCGAAAATGCGCCGTTTTTGAGGCGGTTGTCAATATATATTACGCCGACGAGCTTCTCCTTCAGCATCATCGGGACACATATGACGGCGCGCAGCCCGAACTTCATGATGCTGACCGAATCTTTGAAGCGTATGTCATCAGTGGCGTTGCAGCAGAGGACCGGGCTCTTCGATTTGAACACGTCTCCAACTATGCTGCGGCTGATCTCGAAAGCCGGACTTTCGAGGTTCTGTCTGTCCATATTTCTGGCGGTCCTGAAAGAAAGGGATCCGGATTCATCATCGATGAGCATTATGAACCCGCGCTCGGCGTTGAAAAGGCTTATCACGCTATCCATCGTGACTTCGAGTATGTTGTTGATATCCCTCATCGAGTTGATGGTCCTGCTTATCTCCATTATGGCGGCCATTCTTTTCTCGTAGAGATTCTCCGCGGTTGTAATTTCTGACACGAGCTGCATCCTCCTTGAATTTGTCGTATTGCAGGGCAGGCTTCAGGCGCTCATCCATACCGGCGCGCTGTAAAGAACTTTCCGTCTTCCGGCATGAGGCTATCACTTATATTTCGTCATATCCTGACGAAATCCTGTACCTGCAGGTTCATTGATTCTCTGAATATCACAGCCGGTTTCCCTTTGGTACCTGCAGCCTGCTCCCTCAGCACATATCGGTAATCCACCGATTATGGCGATTAAATGATTGATTATCTCCATCTCCATGTTATAATATTGTTGCCTGTCATTAAGAGCGAATCCGAGGTGACCAGATTTCTGTGAAAAGATCAATCTTATGTTTTAAGCCAGCCCCTGGAGCATTCACTCTGATCGAAGTGATGGTGGCAATCGGCCTTCTGGCTGTCACGCTTCTTTTCACAATTACGGCGATCTCGTCGAGCCTTCAGACATCGGCGCACGCCAGGCAGATGGAAGCAGCCGCAGAATACGGCAGAGGCCTGATTGAAGAGGTGAAAGCCTCACCACCTCCCCGCTCTGAGCTTCCCAAAAAGGACATGGATCGCGTAATAACGATAGGGACGAAGGAATGCCACGTGATTCGCTCCATCTATCATGTCGACAGGGAGTCTGAGTATACGCTGCAGCACGTCGTTGTAGTAATCGACTGGAAAGGCTGTAAAAACCCTCTTGTGCTGTCGCAGGCCATCCTGGCAAAATAGACGCTCACGGCATCTCTCCCTGGAATGTGACCCTCGTTGGCAGGATCTTCGTCAGATACTTGTTGAGCGTGAGGTCTGTAACGACCATCTGGGCCTGAGGATTTGTCTGGGGAGATGTGGTTGGATTGTCAACAACGTTCTGGTAGACTGTGGAGAAACAGTCTCTCATGCTCATGTAGTAAATTGCACTCTGAGATATTGGAATATGGGGGTCGGTCATATTGCTCAGCATCGTGAAGCCTTTTTTATAGCAGAGAACACGCACATGCGGGTCACCTGTTCCGAGAGCAACGTAGTATAGATCTCCGCCCGTCGAGTTGTAGTCGTCTGTGTGATTGACAGGATTGATATATTTATCCGGATTTTCAAGGAACGCTTTCACAGTTTCTTCAGAGAGCGTTGTTCCTGAATCGGGAACAAACTGCCATAACCTTGTCTCAGCATATTTGTCTATCTCGGCCATTTTCTCGAAGGAGTGACCTGTCAGAGAGCCCTGCGATTCTGGTGTGTTTGTGATTGTGTCCGGCAGATCCCCTATCTCGCTCTTGATTTCTTTCATCACGTTCTGGAGGTTTTTCTGATCTGTGACTTTGTATGTTATGGCTGTATAAAAGTCATCGGAAGGACCGACATCTCCGGCATAAAGCGTGTCAGAATAGACGCTCCCCTTGAAGTTCCTGCTCACCGCTATACCCTGTGGAGGATCTGAAGCAGTTGACACTGACGTGTTTATCGTTATTCCTGTCGCCTCTTCGTTGTAGACTATCTTCATGTCCTTCAGCACGGCTTTCCCTTTCGATTCCTCTGCCGACTGGGCGATCAGGTTGCCGAGCAGCGTGAAGTTGTTGCCGTAGAAGTTTCCGTGAGTGTAGATGAGGCCCTGGAAGTATGACTCCCTGCCAGGATCGCCGGCAACTGTGACATCCTTGTCTGCTATGACTGCGATCTGGTTCGTCGCCGACAGAGCCGCCGTCTTGGCTATCGTGACCTTGCCCTTGCTCATCAGCGCGCCGTTTCCAGTGACTATTCCTGATACGAATATATCGCCTGTTGTATAGAGAACGGCGTCCTTCATCTCGAGGTTTCCCTGGATCTCCAGATCTCCGTCGCAGCGATGAAGCGAATTCAGCTTGAGACCTGTGTAAGAGCCTTTCCCGATCTTGATGACGCCTTTCTTGTTCTGCGGATCGAAGGAATCCACGGTAATGGCTGGCACCTCGACAGCACCTGAATATGGCTTGATGCCCCCGGTGATATCAGATGGCATAGCTATCTTTATATTCCCGACTGCAGAGGCAGTTCCGTTTACGTAGCTCTTCGCCGGCGCCTCGATCGCTATCGAAGCGGAGTGATTGGAATGGATGTTTCCGGGCCTGTCCTTTATTCCGGAAAGGAAGCTCGATGTGTTTTTGACGCCTTCAACCCAGAGCGGCGTATTCTGGGTTTCGATCCTGGAGGTGGTGGCAAGTGCGTATGGGAAGAGCTCTTTCTTGACGATCATCTCCATGCACTTTCTCGTGCCGCCGCAGTCTCCTGTGGAGATCACGTGCACAGAGTTGGGAGGCACGCTCCTCCTGTTCCAGCCTGCCACTGCCGATGTGCCTTCCAGATTATACGTCGAAAAGAAGCTGTCCTTCTGAGAGAAGCTCACCCGTCCTGATGTGCCTGTATATTCATCTGCCCAGAGGTCTGAGCCGCCGTCCTTCCCGAACTCCGGATTCCTGATGAATGCAAGCAGCGCCTTGTTCATCTCCGATTCTGCCGCCATCCTGGCCTTCATCTGGTTTACAGAGTTGACTGCACTTGTGAGCTGAAGCATTGATACGCTCGTCATCCCGAGGGATATGACAAGAATTACACCCACGATCATGAGGACAGTAGCGAGCGCGTAGCCGCGGGATCTTGTAGAACGAGGTGCAGAGCCGGATATGCGTTTTCTCATAACGGAATTCCCACCTTTAATAATATTAACACAACAACCCGGATCAATCAAGATTCGCCTGTCTCATGCATTCTTGATACATCGGCTTCAACAGGCCTGCTTCATGTTCTTCATCCAAGTCAATCTCAGTTTCTCGGAGTCACAGAATCGAAGAACTTGAATGTATCGTTCAACATGTCGCTCGTGAGCTGATGGCCCACGCCGGAATAGCTCTTGTATGTGCACTGCATTCCTATGGACTGAAGATAGTTCGCGAATTTCTGAGTTCTGTCGACAGGGCTGTTGCTCTGGCCGAAGAGAGCCGCATTGTTTCTTATTATGTTTTTCTCTTCATCAGTGGCTGAATTGCTTCCGTTCATCGGATCATTTGTATCGTCGCTGCCGGTATAGACCAAATGAGGAATGCTCTTGTAAGATCCAAGTGAATATGCGTTTCCCGAGATCTGTGCCATATCAGAAGTCCCTGTTGCGTAAATCAGATTTGTACCATTATATGTATCGAGAGGGAAGATATACAGTCCTGCCGCGCCAATGCCTGCAGCAGCCACCTTGTCAGGAAAAAGCATCGAGAATCTGTTGGTCTGCATTGCCCCTGCGGAGTAGCCGGTCATGAATACTCTGCTGTATGGCGTGAAGCCGTTATTAGTGAGATATGAGTTGAACTCGTCGATTACTTTGACAAAAACGAGGTCAGGTCTCTTGTAAAAAGCGCTGTTTGTGATCTGGCCGTCAAAGCTGTTGTCGAACATTACCCAGCGTACCATTGATGTGGTGTTCATCGTATAATCCGGATATGTGGTGCTGTTCAGTGTCGGAACCACCATCATTATAAGGGCATAGCCGTATGTGTCGCAGTACGGCTTGATCTGAGGGAACTCGCTGTTTTTCACGTAACTCTCCCAGGCGGAATAGTCATTGCTCCCCACAACTTCCAGCGGCGGCCCGCCGTTGCAGTAAAGCAGCACCCGGACAGGGCTCTTTCTCGACAGCGAGGATGAAGGAATATAGTGATAATAAGAATACTTCCTGTCGACTGTCGGTGCGTGGTATACTGCATCAGATGTCACTATGGCCGCTGTGGCTGTAGGTGTCGGACTGGCCGAGCCTGAGGAGCCGCCTCCGCTGTAATAACTTCCTCCACTGCTGCTGCTGTCGCCTCCTCCGCAGCTGAAGCATGAAAACAGAAGAGCTGCAAGCAGGATTAGTAATAAATGGCTGCTTCGAAAAAGTTGTTTCATAAGAATCCTCCTGGTTATTTTAGTCTCGGAAGAATTTTTGAGTTTCTGATTCAGTTGAAGGGCTCTAATCATTGATGAATTGACGCTATAATGTCATTATAACGCTGAGGTATGATAAATCAATCATACTATCGTATTATTTAGCCTTTAAGAAGTCGATCTTTGGATCGAAAAACCGGATCGATTGATCAGAACAACCTGATCTCTCGATCCGGTTTCAAAATTAATAAAAAACGACATTGCGCAATTAATCTATTGATGGAACCCTATTTATACAATTTATGGAATGCAGCAGGGAACTGGATGCTGAGAAAAAGACTATTTGACGAAATCGATCGCTGGAATTGCTCTGATACTTAATCCCTGGCCAAAATCCAATGCCAAGCCGTCTAAGGCCCTGTCATATGGCAGTTGAGAACGGAGCCTGTCTTTTTATCTACGCGGATGAAGGCGTTTCTTCCCATCTGCCCCCAGTTTGTCTGTATGTCATAGCAGGCATCAGATTCTGAGACATGAGGATTTTCCCAGGACCAGCCCTTTTCCCTGCAGGTTTTCTCGGCAATCTTCAACGCTTCATCTCTGCTTACAGACATTGATCTGGCCACCTTTATCTCGACAGTTTTTGACACGATGCTTATTGTGGGAACTCTTGCCAGCATCTCCCTGTTCCTCTTCATATCATCTGCCCGCTTCTTCCAGAAGTCGTTCTTCCCGATCTCCCTCCAGTAGTCATCTGAGTAGAGGCCGTACCACTGCGATTCCTTATGCGCCTCGGTGGAGTATCGGACCAGAATGCGGTAAGTGCCGGGCTCAAGCGGCGAAGTGAGCTCAATTCGGTATCCTTTGTCATATAGCGCCCTGCTCTCGTTCGGCTTGAGCTCGAAGAAGGCAGATGGCTCGAGAGGCGCTGTGACCTTGCAGTCTGGCCTGCGCTGCGCCACCAGTGATCCTTTCGATGAGGTTATCTCAAAAAGACAATACGGGTAGCGCAATTTCTGTTCAGAGCCTTCCTGCGGCCTTACGAACAGAGCCGATTTGCCTGTATTATTCTTCAGATGCACCTGCAGGACGACAGGCTGGCCGGTGCCGTATGCAGCTCGGTCCGGTGTGACAGTGACCGTGAAATCCCCTTCCTTCGCTGCGGAGATTGAAGGAAGCAGAAGCGTGAAGGCAATGCAAATCAGAACAGTTCTCAGATACTCTGGAAGACTTTTCATGGTGATCCCTCCTTTTGTGCAGCATGATCTGTCGCGAAACATGAAGATATATTCCGGTCAATTCCCATGCTGGATTAAGAAATGTATTTTATGCTCATAAGGGAACCGTCAATGAAAATGTTAAAACAGGATATCAAAATCCTGTAATTGACCGCAGGCAGGGCCCTGGACAGAACTTTTTGTGAAATGGGTTGACTGCAACGAGTCAGTCGTGATAAATATAAATTGTTGATTTTTGTCTGGATGCCGGAATTTATTCGGCAGAATCTGAAATCAATGATTCTCGGACAGCACGGGAAACGCGGGAATGTATCAGCGTTATTTTAATCCCCCGATAAGATGCTGAAAATGATGAAATGGAGCGATTCATATGCCTGCAGAACTTAAGCTGAAGGAGCTCGAAGAAGAGCTGAAGATTGAAAAGCTGAAGAACCAGATAATCTCTGAGATCACGAGGAGCATCATATACTTCTCCGATATCGAGGGAAAGATAACCTATATAAGCTCTGAAGGCAGAACCCTGGGATATGAATATTTACAGCTGAAAGGCCGCAACATTCTTGAATTCGTCCATCCTGACGACAGGGATTATGTAAAGGAGCGAATCGCCAGATCCTACAGTGGACAGTCTGTCGACCCCTTTGTTTTCAGAATTCTCACCATTGCAGGTCAGGAAATACACGTCGAATCTTCAGGGAAAGCATTTTTGAGCCCTCAAGGCGGCTTCTAGCATTATATAGGAGTCATAAGGGACGTGACGGCAAATAAAAAGATGGAAGAAAGGCTCCTGGCCAGCGAATCGAAATATCGCACAATCGTCGAGAGCATGCACGATGTGGTTTATACATACGATGCCAGTGGGATACTGAGCTACGCGAGCCCCAGTTGCAGCGTATTCGGCTATACTCCTGAATACTGCATAGGAAGGCCGATCATCGATTTCTTCCATCCTGATGACCATCATCTGCTTTATGAGGCAGCAGGCAGAGCTGCATCAGGTGAGCTTTTTACCATGATTCTGAGGATAAAGACAATGAGCGGAGAAATCCGCTATACGGAGGTTACCGGCAAAATCAGCCATTTCTATGGAGATACCGCCTTCTTCACCGGGATCATTCACGACATACACGACAGGAAGATGGCGGAAGATGAGCTGGAAAAGACCCACAGGGAGCTAGTTGAATCATATGAGCTTCTTGAGATACGTGTCGAGGAGAGGACATGCGAGCTGGCCGAGGCAAACAGGCATCTCAACAATGAGATAAACGAGCGCACGAAGCTCGCCGAAATGCTCAGGAGAAAGAACAGAGAGCTGGATGATTTCACATCTGTTGTCAGCCATGATCTGAAGAATCATCTCTTCGCTCTGATGAATATTCAGAAAAAGATTGAGGATGCGAAAAATGGCTCACAGGCGACAGGCAGGCAGCTTTTCACCGAAATTGAGAAGCTGATTGGCTTTGTCGACAACCTGCTGAAACTGGCAAAGGCAGGCAAGGCCATCTCGGCAAAGAAACCGGTCACGCTCGGCCCGATGCTGAGAGAGATATATGACAGGATGAAGATGCCTGATAAGGAAGGGAAGCTCACAATTAAGGGGGGAAAGACAGAGGTATTCTGTGACCCCGATTCAATGGCGCAGGTTTTCACGAACCTTATAATGAATGCCTTTCATCACGGCGATCCTGAAAAGAAGGGCATTGAGCTTATGGTGACAGTGAAGAGAATAGACAGGGGAACGCTTATTACGGTAGAGGACAACGGGATGGGGATAAAGAAGGAAAGTATTCCCGAGCTCTTTCATCCTGGCTATACCACCGCCGAAGGGAAGACTGGGTTTGGGCTTCCGATTGTCAAGAAGATAGTAGAAGCCCACGATGGGACAATATGCGCCGTCAGTGAGGGCCCCGGGAAAGGCGCGAGATTCAACATAATCCTGCCTGGAGAGGCGAATGGGCAATAAGCCTGAGTACTTATAATCAGCCGGCCGGAGCGCAGGGAATAGACTTTTTCAGCACTTCTATCATTGTTGATGAGGATGTAGTGAAGATGACGGAAATAGTCGATAAAGAGCTGAAGATTGAAAGGCTGAAGAGCCGAATAATAATAGAGATTACCCAGAGCATAATCTATTTCACAGATGAAAGAGGCAAGATCACTTTCATAAGCTCGGGCGGCAGATTCTTCGGCTATGAGTATTCACATGCGATAGGCAGAGAGCTTCTCGAATTCGTCAATCCGGATGACAGACGGTCTGTGAGGGAGAAGCTGAGGCAGTCCTTTGAAAATGAGGTCACTGAGCCTTTCATCTTCAGAATCCTGACCAATACCGGAGATGATGTGGAGGTGGAGGCATCGGGAAAGTCGATGCGAGAAAGTGACGGAAGCTTCTATCATTATATCGGGGTGATAAGAAATATCACGAAGCAGAAGGAGATGGAAGAAGAGCTGCGCCAGAGCGATACCAAATTCCGCACCATCGTCGAGCATATGCACGATATGGTCTACACCTATGACAGCAATGGAATGATGAGGTACATGAGCCCGAGCTGCCGTGTCTATGGCTACAGAGAGGAAGACTTCATCGGAAGGCCTGTGACTGATTTTTTCCACAGCGACGATCATCCTCTGCTCTATGAAGCGGCCATGCGTGGCATGAACGGCGAGCTGTTCACGCTGATATTGAAGTTCCTGACCAAGGATGGGCAAGTAAGATACATGGAGGTTACTGGAAAAACAAGTCATTTCTATGACAAGATCGTGTTCTTTTCCGGATTGGCTCATGACATAAATGACAGAAAAGTAACAGAAGAGAAGCTGGAGAAGGCTCACAACGAGCTGATAAAGTCCTATGAGCTGCTTGAAACCAGGGTGGAGGAGAGGACCCATGAACTGGCAGAAGCCAACTGCAGGCTGATGGAAGAGATACAGGAGCGCAGCAGGCTCACAGAGCAGCTGAGAGCTGAAATATCCGAGAGGACGAAGCTTACAGAGCTGCTGAAGAAGAAGAACAGGGAGCTTGATGATTTCACCTCCGTGGTGAGCCACGATCTCAAGAACCATCTTTTTTCGCTGATGAATGTATGGAAGAGCGGTGAAATATCACCGGAGTCTTACAGGCAGCGTGTAAATGAGCTTGCAACCGTATCCGGAAATCTCATTGTGTTCATCGATAACCTGCTTAAGCTGGCCAAATCGGGAAAGACAATCAGAGAGAAGAAATATGTAAATCTGGGACCTCTGGTGCAGAAGCTGTTTAAGAGGATTAAACCGCCTGGCAGTGCCATGAATCTTGTGATAAAGGGTGGGAGAGTGCCTGTTTTCTGCGATCCCGATGCCATGGAGCAAGTCTTTGCAAATTTTATTATGAACGCGTTCCATCACGGCGATCCCGGAAAAAATGGGATTGAGCTGAAGATAACGGTGAAGAAAAATGACAGGGGAGCGCTGATCACAATCGAAGACAACGGGATCGGAATAAAGAAGGATAATCTTCCCGAGCTCTTTCATCCGGGCTTTACAACTGCAGAGGGGAAGACGGGATTCGGCCTTCCAATAGTCAAGAAGGTAGTCGAGGCTCACGGCGGCACGATATGCGCGTTCAGTGAAGGTCCCGGCAAAGGCGCGCATTTCCACATAATCCTGCCGGAGGAGTGAAGGGCTGCGTTATTTAAGGAAAAAAAGAGAGGTGACTTTGCAGACACCTCTCACCGATACAAATCAAGTAACGTATATTATGCTCTTTTAGTATTGCCTTCCTGTATGCCGAACATCTCTGTTGAACATGGGCCACGGTGTATCTGCCAGTGTGAATGAGCCGTATAGTGCAAAGAAGCCACCGGCTGCATTTCCAGCATAAATCGTGCCGTCGCTCCCTATCACAAGACCTCTCGCGTCGTTATTGCCAAGATTGGTTTTCCACAAGAGATTGCCGTCTGAGCTTACGGCCTGAACAGACCAGCCGGCTGTAATATAAATCCGGCCATCACTGGCTACCGCGGTCGGTGTCACACCTGCGCCTGAAGTGTTTCCCGCATAATATTTCCATTTTTCTGTTCCAGCTGTTGCGCCAGGAGTTATTGCACATAAATAGTCACCTGATCCAACATATACTGTGCCGTCGATTCCTATAACAGGCCCGCCGTTGCCTTCGACATTATCGTATATCCAATTTACCGAGCCGTCCGGTTTTGTTGAATATAATTTACTTGAGGTGTGCACATAAATTGTGCCATCACCTGCTATAGCTGGCGCGCCACCTCCGTTACTATCCATATTAACTGACCACTTCTCAGTAGCAGCACCAAGCGCGGATGAGTATTTTACAGCAATCAAATCTGAATAGTTAGTTCTCACATACACTGTGCCATCGCTGGCAATGACTGGGCCCGTCGTCATCCAACCATCGTGGATTGCACATGACCACACCAGTCCAGGGGGATTACTCGCAGGGTTGATTGCACATACCTTGCAATCTGCACCTGATACATAAACATAACCGTCGTTTCCGATAGCAGGTGAGCGAGTACCACCATTGCTGTAAGGACTATCCCATTTCAATAAACCAGTTGTCGGATTAAGAGCATAAAGATTGTTATTGTTTGCGCAAAAATACACAGTACCATCATTCCCTATGGCAGGAGACGACTCAATATAGGCTCCTGCGTTGAAAGTCCACTTGTCTGAGCCATCGAGCGGATTTATGGCGTGAAGCAGATTGTCCACTTCAGTCCCTATGTAGATTGTACCGTCAGTTCCGATAGCGGCGTTTGAAGCACCTAAGCAATTGCCGCCAACGCCAGTCCATTTAAGGGCTCCTTCTGCAGGTATTACCGTCAATGTTACTTCCGGGCTTGTAATCAGCCCGGATTGTGCAGTGATCTTCGTCGTGCCCACTCCAACGCTGTGTGCGAGTCCCCGTGAACCATCGGTATTTGATATGGTTGCCTTTGTCACATCGCTTGAGTTCCATGTAACAGTGGTGGTTATGACCTGAGTCGTGCCATCAGTCAATGTGCCGGTGGCAATAAACTGTTTATCACTGCCATTCTGAACAGATGATTCTGCCGGAGTCACCGCTATTGAGGCCAGCACTGCCGGAGTTACAGTTATCGTTTTTTCGACAGGCGTATTACTTGCAGTGACATCCACGTCATCAGACTCTGTGGTAGTATAACCAATTTTTGTGGCTGTAACATTGTATGTTCCCGGAGCAAGATTTCCTATAGTGCATTTCCCTTCTGCATTGGTCTTGAACTCATCAGCCTTTGCCTGAAATGCCTTCACTTTACTGTAGGTGAGAACAGCATCTGCAACTGCATCTCCATTTGTGTCATTTACAGTCACTGCAATGGAGCCTGTTGTAGGCCCGCCACCGCCTCCTCCGCCTCCGCCACCGCTGGTCTGAGTAGGAGTGGGAGTTGTAGCTGTAGGTGTTGGCGTTGTCGGTGAGGGTGAAGGTGCTGGTGTTGTCGGTGAGGGAGTGGGGGTAGTTGTAGGTGTTGGTGGGGTGACATCAGGGCTTGGATTCGGAGTGGGATTGTACGTTACCTGAGTAGAGCCGGCTGCATTACTCAGATTCTGTGTATCAGGCTTTACTACTTTGACGGTCATTGCCTCCCGTGCAACTGATGAACGCTTCACGTTAGTTGGCACACGACAGGTAATCTGTGTGTCTGACCATTGCTGGTATGAGTCAGCCTGACCTTCTGTGCCGCTCTGAAAACCAAAGAGCACATAGCCATTTGAACTGGCTCCGGTCTGCGAAGCTCCAAAGCCGCTTCCTGTTATCTGGCACCAGTCACCCTGCCTTATAGGTTCGCCGGGGTTGTTCAGGTTTGTTACATTTGTCACCTGCGATGTTGTCGCGCTCACTTGAGTGCCTGAATCATTGTAATAACCATTAGACGTTGAACCACCCCCGCCGCAGCCTGGCAGAGCCAGGAGAAGCACCACCATGATTCCTGTCAGAATCAGGGATATGGGTTTCTGCATCTCAGGCTGCCTTCTAAATTGAAACATAATCAATTCCCTCCTTGTTTTATTGATTCTCTGTTGTTGCAGCCTCTATTTCCGTGACACAGTGCATACTATTTTATTATGACTTAAATCATTGTATATCATATAAAGAGTATAAAACAAGTAAAAAATATTGCTCTTTAGATCTTATATAGTGATCTTTGGATCTTCAATTCGGATCCTTCGATCCGATTCCATAATCGATAGATCGGCAACTGTCATGTTCCAGGAGGAAATACTGAGGTGTGAGAGAAATAAAAAACCGCCTTTAATTCTCAGAAGTGATCATAGATAATTTACAGCAAATTATACATGCAGGCAGAAACAGAGATCTGCCGGGATCTGCTGGTAACAGACAATCACATAACAGCAAATTTGTAAGGAAGCGGAACTCCCAGATTCTTCTGAAGATCCTCAATCCGATTGAAAGGCATACCGCTGCCTTATTTAAACTGCGCTATCATAGCAGGGACAGTTGTCAGCAAAGCCGTATGAGCGAGTCGATACATTTGCGGCTGTCCACCGGCTCCATGGCAACCAGGATTCTCATCTGCGGTGCGATCTGCATCTATGATGAGCAGATGATAAAGGACAATATCGCCAATAGTCTGAAAAATTGTCCAGGAGATCCTGAGCGAGAAGCACAGAACAGCCGTTGTTTTTACCGCTTTATAATGCTATAATTTACTGGAGAACAGTCACATCAATAAAAGACTGCAGACATTGGTTTCAACGAGTCTCTCTGCCTTTTATGAAGCGGGCAGGCGGGGAGAAAGGATGATTGTGAAAAAAACTGCGCTGTCGCTTTCCAGGTTGTCTTTTGCACAGAAATTGGAGCTTATGGAAGCTCTCTGGACAGAGCTTACCAGAAATCAGAAAAAGCTGGAATCACCATCCTGGCATGAAGCTGTCCTCGAAGATAGAGAGGAAGCATTCGCTTCCGGTAAAGTTGAAATTTCAAACTGGGAAGAGGCTAAGAAAAGGATTAAAAAGAAGGTATCATGAGGATAAGAATCCTCAGTGCCGCAGAAAAGGATATTGAAGAGGGATATCGATTCTACGAACTGCATTCACCCGGACTTGGAATCTATTTTCTTGATACTATCTATTCTGATATAGACTCCCTGGCATACTTCGGAGGCATTCACCAGGAGGTGTTTGGATATCACCGCCTCCTTTCCAGGCGGTTTCCATTTGCCGTTTATTATCGTACCATTAAAGATGCTGTCATAGTCTTCGCTGTTCTCGATTGCCGTCGCAATCCAAGCTGGGTGAGAGAAAGATTAATGACTGACAGACAATAATGATTCTTGTTTAACTTTTGCCACGCCGCTGAATAATGTGGCTTAATATTTTTTCCAGTATCTGCCTTTCCTCCTCGTTCATACCCTGACCATTGGAAACATTGTTTGGGCATCGGAAACTGTCACTTTTCAGAGATTATTTTTGGATCTAAAATTTCGATCTCTTGATCCGATTCCATGATCGATAGATCGGCAACTGTCATGTTCCAGGAGGAAATACCGGGGTGTGAGAGAAATTTAAAATCTCCTGTTATTCTCAGAAGTGATCGCAGCCAGGTTATAGCAAAGTATATATGCAGGCAGTAACAGAGATCTGCCGGGATCTGCTGGTAACAGACAATCACATAACAGCAAATTTATGAGGCAGAGGAAGTCATCATGAAACCCATCTCACTTATCATAGTTGAAGATCATGCCATCCTTCGGGAGAATCTGGCCCTCGCGCTTGAGAACTCGAAAGAGTTCTCTGTAATGGGACACTTCAAAGATGCGGGAGAAGCACTGGCCTTTCTGAAGACCTCAACAGTAGATGTGGCGATAATCGACTACAGCCTGCCGGATATGAACGGGATCTCGTTTCTCCGTGAAGCGCTGCGAATTGCGCCCGATCTCAAAGGACTCTTTCTGTCAATGTACTGTGACGGGGACAAGATTCAGGAAGCGTTCAGGCAGGGCGCGATGGGTTATGTAAGGAAGACTTCCGGTACAAACGAGTTGATGGAAGCTATAAAGCAGATAATGAACGGCGAGCCCTTTCTGAGCCCGTCACTGACGAGCAGTCTGATCACTTCCATCACGGCCCCCTCGAAAGTGGAGGAATATCCGCTTTCCGGCGAGCAGATGACCATTCTGTCGCTGGCAGGGAAGGGGAAGGCAACCAAGGAGATAGCGCAGGAGATGGGCTTGACTGTTGCCACTGTGAAGCACCGTTTCAATGAAATATTCAGATTGCTCGGGGTGCATTCCAGAGCACAGGCGCTTCTGAAAGCGTCCAGCATCGGGCTGATTTCTGTGGAAGTTTGAAATAGCTTTATCTCAGAATATATGGGATCATTCGAAGCCCACGCCTGAGGAGGTTTCTTATAACGGATTCCCCGGTGCTTTAAGGATGATATGCGTTTAAGTCAATCCTTCGAAAGTTAGGCCAGCCTGTCGTTGAAATTATGCAGACTAAACGATCACAGCTTTTATCGAGACAGAGAGGAGTGCCTGAGTGGATCTGATGACAGTAGATCTTAAAAAGCCTGTACTGCTTAAAAAATCACCGATGCCATTTGACATGTACTGCCAGACCTACAGGGCTGAGCAGAGCTCATCTATAGAATATCTGGGGTCTCCCGGAATGCAGTGGAATGTCCCGCAGTCTTTGACAGGAAAGGTCAGCGAATGCGGAGCCCTTCTCCCTTTTTTCGGTGACACGATAACCATTCCGATTGCCGCCAGGGACGCGGTGTTCCTGTCGCTGCTTCAGTCAAAGATGTACCAGAGTATCGGAGACATGCTGGCTGAGCCGCTTATGGCAAAACACTTCCATGTGACGCTCCACGATCTGTCGAGCGGCTCGTCAGAAAGCGACCTCCACTTTGTGATGGGGAATAACAGAGCCCGCTGCAGAGACATTTTCAGGGAAACGTCGTCATACCTTTTCGACAACCCTGACTGTATCAATGTCAACATCAGGGCGGAGCGAATCTTTCCCTGCTGCAATATCTCGCTGATACTCGCCCTTCTGCCTGATAAAGATCGGGATTACCGTATAATGATGAATCTGTATAACCTCTTCGACGATGTTGTCTACCTGGACTACTGGCTCAGGATCCATGTGACACTCGCTTATTTCAAGCCTTCTGTCTTCACGGGAGAGCAGATCGCCCGCATGCTGGCTGCCTTGAGAGAAATGGAGGGGCTTGACAGATCGATAACGCTGGATATGAAAAAAGTCGCCTACCAGCATTTTACTTCGATGAACAGTTACAGAACGCATATGTCCATGAGCGACTTCAGGCCGGGGTTGCACTCACCAGCATAATTAACGCCATGAGGCAAGCCTCATGGAATCAAAATGAACCCTGTATTTCACCCAGGGGGGTATCACTGGCTGCACCATTTTAAATCTAAGAATTTAAAATGGGAGCCAGTACATGATAGCGTTTATTTTGAGCGTTAATATAAAAGTGTGAGGCTCAGCGCTATCGCCCCTGAGCTTCGAAAGTCCCTGTTCTTCCTTCTTTGAGGCCTTTCATCGCCTCCATGACGACCGCCGCTTCATCGAGGCCATATGAGCCGTATTGCTGCTGATCCTTGAACATGAATCCATATTGAAACGCCGAAGGCACCTGGAAGCAGAGGTGCTCGTACGGGCCGTTGTACGCCAGCACGCAGTGCGGCACTCCGGCGTTGATGACCGCCATATCTCCCTTATTGAGATATGTTATATGAGGCTTTCCCTTCCTTATCGAAAGAAGAGCTGCAGAACCGTCAGTTGCCATGTAGGCTTCGGTCTGCTTTCTGTCTTCGCTCTGGGGATGCCTGTGGAGTGTCTCTCCCGGGCGTATATCCTTGAAGGGATGGGGCTCGTCTGCCGGTTTCCTGGCCTGTACGATCGAGACCCCGACTGTGAAAGGATCCATCTCACCGGCATATTCAGTAGAGTTGACTATCCATTCGGTGTCCTGCTCGTTCCACAGGTTTATCTTTTCCCTGTGGACATACGACACGACCTTGCCCTTGTCCCAGACGAGACCGGTATTGTCGTAGCCTGACCTCGTCGTTTCGCGCCACGTTCTGACTATGCCATCCGATTCAGCCTGGTCAAAGCCTTTTCTTGAAAGGTTTGAACGCAGCTCGTTTTCGGTCGAATAGCTGTTCCAGTATAAGTTGCTTTTGTCAAAGCGGTTTGCATGCAGAATTCCGCCTTTGACGAGCCTGTCTCTTATCCTGTCCGGGAGCATATCCTTTTTTATGACCCCGCTGTCATATCCATAAAGCTTTCTCTTTATCGTGTTCTCCCAGATCTTCTCCATCTCATCCATCTCTGCGCCCTGGAAGCCTGCCTCGATCAGCTTCGATTTCAGTGTGTCGTGATCTCCGATTTGTGGATCCCACTTCACATATGCTCCATCCTCCCTGTCTCTCTCGACGATGCCGTAATCGAGAAGACGGCGCAGGGAGCTTTCACCTATCCTGCTCTGGTGCGTGAGGCAGGCAAACAGCTTCTGATTGAGCCTGGTGATCTTCTCGAACTCGGCGCTGTGCTCTCCTTCGGCGCCGAACTTCCTGTACCACGATGGAGCTTTTTCAGTCGTGATTACCAGCACATCGCCCTTGCACATTTTCACATCGACATCGGTGCCGGCCCCTATCAATACTGCGCCAGGCTCGGTGATGTGGAGGGACTGGCCTTTGTACGTTACAATGAGCGAGCCGCCCCTGGGGATGATTACCTCTGTCTCTTTATCGAAGGATTTCGTCCTGTCCAGATAGCTCTTCGCCGCAGGGCCGTAATAGGAGGTGGTTCCTGTCTCCCTTTCCACCAGATATCCGCCATCAGAGGATGGAGTAAGCGCTTCAATCGAGTCTTCTGTCAGCGAGATGACCTTTCCCTGGCATGGCTTCCCGCCTGACTGCTCGATTCCCTTGACGGATGAAGTGTTGAAGGGCTTTGAGATGCATTCCGGCATGAGTTCCCCTGACAGGCCCTGCATTGGCCCGGCCATATAGGCGTCAGTGGAAACAGGAGCGCTGTCTCTGCTTCCTGCAGCAGATCCGACTCTTCCGGTCAGCGGTGTCAAGTTCCAGCTGTTTATATTCTGTATGTTCATTGCACGTCCAAATACAAAATAATGGGGATAGTCCTCCCCATCTGATTATAGCACATAGAGAGCGCCTGGCCGGTTAAAAAATTGTTAACACTGCGACAGGGCCGGGTCTGCGCCGGCTGCCCCTCAATTGAAGAACAGCCGCATCTGCAGGATTTTTCCAGCCGCTGGTAAATTTACTCAGCATAACAGGAATAAGGGGGAACTGATCATGTTCTGTCCGGAATGCGGAAAGACTCTGCTCGAAAATACAACCGTCTGCCCTACATGCGGCGCGACTGTGCCGAATATCCCGCCTGAGGAAAGCGCAGGAGCGGCCGGTCCGGCTTCCACTCCATCTTACACGCCTCCGCCGCCGTCTTATACGCCGCCTCCTCCTGCAGGCTCTTTTGTTAATGACACTCAGCCTGGAGCCGCTTCTTACGGTGGGCCTCCTGCCAATGCGGCGACTGAAGTAATAAAGACCATGAAGACTTATTTCATGGTCTCCGCCATAACAAACGGCATTCTGGCGCTTATCTGGCTGGCACTGACTCTCCTGCTCGGTGTGTCGACTATGGGCTGTGGATGTGCCTTGGGTGTTATCCCGATACTTAATATTGTGGTGCTTGTATTCGATATAATGTCCATTTCAAAGCTGGGTGCGCCTCCTTCACCTTCGAACTACGGCTCCATAAGGATTGCCGCGATTCTGGACATGGTCTCCATTCTTACAGGAAGCATAATCGCCCTGGTAATGGGTATCCTGAATTATCAGAATCTGGGAAGGAATGAGGTCAAACAGTACTTCAATGCCCAGTGACAGTGACGAAGGCTCGACAGATACCGCCGGAGCAGAGCCTCCGGAGAAGAAGAAAGAGGCCGGGAAAGGCAGCCCCCAGCCGAAAGGAAGATTGTGGCCGCTGATCAGGAAGGCCTTTCTTCTTTTGCTGATTCTCGTTCTGCTCGACGGCCTGAGGGCTCCAGGGCATCAGATTGTTACCAGAGTTATGGCCGCTGCGATAGGAGTTTATCAGAAGTACATAGCCGAAGACATCCTGAAGAGGAACAATATCACAATCTGCCGCTACAGGCCTACATGCAGCGAGTATACGAAGCAGGCCCTTCTCAAATATGGACTCTACAGGGGAAGCGCGATGGGAGTTTGGCGCATAATGAGATGCAACCCCATGTCTGCTGGCGGTGTCGACGAGCCATAGTTCCTGTTATTCGCAGTTTGCTGAACCGATGGTCGAAGTTTGTTTGAATACACTACCTTTCCATGCTATAATTTTTATGAGCGCCGATTTTCGGAGAATTCCTATGAGCCTGCCTGTAGAGCGACAAAAGCAGAAGTACTCCTATAAGGATTATCTTGAGTGGGATGATGACGGGAGATGGGAGATCATAGAAGGTCTGGTGTTCGATATGACACCGGCGCCTTCAGTAAAGCACCAGGGAGTTCTCATGGAGCTGTCCAGGCAGTTCGCCAACTACCTCATCGACAAGAAATGCAGGGTATTCACAGCCCCTCTCGACGTGATTCTTCCGGAGAGCTCAGAAAACAGTGAAGATATATACAACGTTGTACAGCCAGATCTCATCGTTGTCTGTGACCTTGAAAAGCTCGATGAGAAGGGATGCAGAGGAGCGCCTGACCTTGTAGTGGAGATTCTGTCCCCTTCCACTGTGCAGAAGGATATGAAACTGAAGCTCGGCCTTTATGAGAGCCATGGAGTGAGGGAATACTGGATTATCCATCCATCTGACAAAACTCTGATGGTTCTGCTCCTGGGGAGGAACAGAAGATATGGAAGGCCGCAGATCTATTCAGATAAAGACAGGGTGATGCCCGGCCTTTTCCATGGAGAGCTTGTCATAGATCTTGAGGCAGTATTCAAGGAATGAGCCGGCGCGGGCTGTCCTACACAATCGTCAGCGTCGTGCTCTCCGCCCCTCCGTGCTCCCTGAGCAGCGACGCAAACATCTCGCCATAAGCTCTCAGTTCGGCCGGATCGGTATATGCTGCTGCGTATATTACTCCCACGGCGTTTCTGGATGAGTCGCTGAGCTTTGCCTCCATCGAGTCCTTGACAGGATTCCCCAGGGGGCCTCCATCCGTTCTGCAGATGCAGACCAGACCTTCCACGTCTATCACCTGTCCGGATGCGTTAAACACGAAGCTTTCTCCGCTCTTTCCCCTTCTCAGGGTTATGTTCTTTCCGGTAACATCCAGGTCTATCAATGAGATCGGGAGCCCGGAGAGCAGCGACAGGTAGTTGTTGATATCCACCAGATTGTTGATGAAAGGGAACCGCCCTTCCCTTGCAGCCTGTGCCAGATACTCGCTGGCAGGCTTGTTTCTTCCTGTCGGCTTGAAGCCTCCCTTTTTCAGCATTGACCTGATGCTGTCCTTGAGGGGCGGGGGAGGGAATTCCTCGTTCTTCCTCTTTTCCACCAGCTCGCCGAGCATTCCGGCCAGAGAGGAGGCAGTTGCATTCACCTTTACCCCCTCCGCCGTAACCACTGCAGCCTGTAGTCCCTGATCCTTCGCTTCGTTTACCGCGTTCATTGCAAGAGCCTCCATTACTGTATCGGTGTCTTCATTGATCACAGGCCGGGAGCTGTGAAGCTATCGCACCGCAGCTCGCCGCTCCTGACATGAAGACCCGGTTGATTTCGACTATCAGCATCTCCCTGCTGAAGGGCTTCGGAATGTAACCGTCCATTCCCGCAGCCAGGCACTTTGCCGACTCTCCCTTCACGGCATTGGCAGTCAGTGCGATGATGGCTATATGACCGCCTTTTTCCTTTTCAAGCTCTCTTATCCTTTCAGTCACATCAAAGCCGTCCATCTCCGGCATCAGCAGATCCATCAGGATGAGGTCGAACTTTTCCAGTTTGAAGGCCGTAAAGGCTTCAAAGCCGTTTGAGGCTATCGTCACTTTATGCCCGAGCTTTTCGAGCATCCTGGAGGCCACTTTCTGATTCACGATGTTATCTTCCGCGAGAAGGATCCTGAGCGGCCTGATCGATATCTCCGGCTTTTCTCTTGAAGACGGGGCGTCATCCGGTATTCGGTGCTGCTCACCTTTCATGGCCTCGTTGACGGCTTTGAGAAGCTGATACCTGGAGAGAGGCTTCCTGAGAAATGACGAAATGCCCAGCTCCCTGCACCGCTGCAGATCGCCGGGCTCCTCTGATGAGGAAAGCATCATGATGCTGGCCCGGTCCTCATCATAGCTCTCTCTGATCCGCCTCGTCAGTTCGAAGCCGTCCATGTTGGGCATTGAGGCGTCAACTACTATCAGCGGGAACGATGTTCCGCTCTTCCTGGCCTCTTTCAGAATCAGCAGTGCTTCTGCTCCGTCCTGAGCCAGTTGAGGGTGCATACCCCATGAGGACATCATGCGCTCCAGAATGGTTCTGTTTATCCTGTTGTCATCCACTATCAGAACAGGGCTGTCTATGTGGCTCCCGATCCCCCTTACGTCATCGTCTGAACAGAAGATATCCTGGATTCCGAACCGGGCAGTAAAATGAAAGATGCTGCCCTTCCCGACTTCGCTCTCAACCCATATGTGACCGTCCATCAGATCCACGAGCTGCGCCGATATGGCGAGTCCCAGGCCTGAGCCTCCATATTTCTTTATCACTGAGCTGTCTGCCTGCGAGAATACGTCGAAGATCTTTCTGTGTTTCTCTTTCGGGATGCCTATCCCTGTATCTCTTACCAGGAAATGAAAAAGCGCGTCGTCATCGTTCATTTCCTCGACAGCTACATAAAGTGAGACAGTGCCTTTTTCCGTAAACTTGAAGGCATTCCCTATGAGGTTGATGAGTATCTGCCGCAGCCGGCCGGGATCGCCTACAAGATGCCGCTCCGCATCGGCTTCCCAGTGGTATGAGAACACGAGCCCTTTCTCCTGCGCCCTGACTTTGAAGGCAGGGAGGATGCTTTCTATGACCTCAGGGATCATGAAGCCCTCATATGACATCTCCATCTTGCCTGCCTCGATCCTTGCCAGGTCGAGTATATCGTTGATTATTGCAGTCAACGCGTGGGTGGAGTAATCGATCGCCATCAGATACTCTTTCTGTTCGTCGTTCAGCGGAGTTCCCAGCAGCAGCTCTGTCATCCCCATGATCCCGTTGATCGGAGTCCTTATCTCATGGCTCATGCTGGCCAGAAACTGGCTCTTTGCCTCGTTGGCTGCCTCGGCTGCCTCTTTTGCCCTGGCGAGCTCTCTTTCCGCCTTCTTTCTCATGATGATATTCCTCGTCGTGGTCAGCACCCTTTCGAGATGCCTGGCGAAAATGTTGTACAGGCGCCTTTCCCTGGTGCCAAGCGGCTTTGAATATTCCATCAGCAGGACCGTTTCGTCTTCATTTTCACCGAACCGGTAAAGAAACTGTTCAGGCGTTCTCTTTTCCTCGATCTTATGCAGCATCTCGTCAGTGCTTTTGAATCCCCATGAGCCGAGTATTCGACTCTTCCCGCCTGTACCTGCAACAACAGCAAAAAAGCGTATCGAAAACAGGCGCGATGCCTTTTCAATCGCCTCTCTGGCGACTTCTTCCTCGCTCTCAGTGAACGGGAGCATGGATATCTCATATAGCGCCGAGAGCTCTGCGACAAGCGAGAGATCTTTCTTTTCTTTTTCAAATGGGCTCATCGTTCACCTTCCGGCTCCGGGCCGCCTGAGACTATGGCAATTGTCTTGTTGTAGTACAGTGGAATGTCTATATGGCATCCCACTTCTCCAAAAGTCAGCGCGCCCAGAAAAGGCACTGAGCTGTCAAATGCTTCTGTTATGCCTTCCAGCTCTTTTCCGAAGAGCTCGCCGAGCATCAGGTATCTGGAGATGCAGTCGAAGACGAGAACGAATTCGGGTTTCTTTACTTTCTCCGCCACATTTAATGATACGATTGAAGCGGCTTTTATGATATCTTCCATGCCGGCTTCCATCAGATATCCCACTGAGTTTCCAGGCACTTCCACCACGAAATCTATCGAGTGATCTCTGTTCACTGTAAACGGATCTCTGATCAGGTAGTTGCCATAAATATCCGGGAAGCCGAGTGGGTGTCTCATGCCATACTGGGGAAAAGACTCTGCCGATATCTCGCCAATTCTTTCCCTGTAGGCATCGAAAGCCGGAATTCCGTCGATTTCAATTACCCGCTTCCCGTCTATCTTCGTTATTACAAAGGATTCCTTTATCGGGCGCCAGCCGTGTCCTATGCCGGAAGCCATGTGAATGCCTTCGATGAGGACCAGTGCGGCTGCATCGCTTTCGATTCCTTCCTCTGTAAACTGATATGTTTTGAAGAATCTCACGTTGTCTCCCGCTCCGCCTCCGACATAGCTGTAACTGTGTCCCATCGTGGCGTAAAGCTCTCTGATCATCTCCGGTACATCAGTGGAGAATCCATCCGGGAAGACAAAGACCGTCCCGCTCTCTATGCCGCTCTCAAGAAGCGCCTCGCCGCCCTGCCTGCCCGCTCTCTTGGGATCTGCCGAAAGATTTTTCTGAAGAGAGGTTGCCACTTTGATCTCATCTCCGCTCAGCGTGCATATGCCGACTCCCTGGTTGTGAACTCCCGAGCGTCTGATGATCCCTCCGCCGCAGAATCCTCCGAGTCTTCCCCTGCCGATTCGCGGCATCAGCGTACTGTATATTTTCTCCTGATCATACGAATCAGTCGTGAACAGAAATGTCATCGCAGGATCTCCAGAGATCTTGACTGCCTCGTCGAAGGCCTCCAGGACAGCAGTTTCCGCTCTTTTCATTTCACTGAAGCCAATTCCAGCTTTCATGGTGCTTTCTCCTTCCGGCATCTCTCTCTTGTCATGGAAATATCAGCTCTGCCGATTTGCATATTCAGTGTCACCTGTTCTTAAAAGTCATAGAAAGCCTGATAACAATGATGACTGCACCATATGAATCGGTTACTGATAAAAATACTTAAATGAGCTGTTCCGGATCCTGCTTCAAAGATGGCTGAATGAGCTGATGTATACTGTGAATATATATTTTATGTTCTTTCTTTCATATAAAAGTCCTTCATGACTTTCGGAGAATAATCCTGCAAAATCCACATGAACGTTATCGCAATAAGCTTTTAGTAACAGATTTTTGTAGTGCACAGAATTTCATCATCGACTGAGGTGCCAATAAACCAAAAATAATCG
>Ga0302252_1000378_pt1 | contig 41984 bp, 35 predicted proteins | sample AAG_RA_Leu_MG_FD_193511 | JGI IMG/M metagenome (GOLD analysis project Ga0302252, IMG submission 193511) | Enriched activated sludge microbial communities from anaerobic digester in WTTP, New Holstein, Wisconsin, United States - AAG_RA_Leu | ecosystem: Engineered > Bioreactor > Anaerobic >... | reverse complement strand
CGCCAAGCACTTTCCCGGTGACAAGGCATACGAGATATACCACGATGCTTGTGGTGCCGATATCAATGGAAAGCCCGTACATCCGTGAAGTTGTATTGCCGGCTTCGATGTCGATGATCTTTGTCCCGCAGGCGACTGCCGTCACCTGATAGCCTGACTTTCTCAGCACTTGTGGAAGCTTCCTGAGAGCTGTCAGGGTGAATCCGGTTTTGTTGTGGGTATTTCGCAGTATCAGTTCGGTATCGGAAACCAGCCTGTTCCTGGAATTAAATAGAAGATACCTTTTCAGAATACCGGAATCAATCCTTATTTTTTTTCTGGAGAGAAAACCGGCCATTGAGTGAAGGCGCTCCCTGGGAGCCACAATCTCCACGGTCATATCTTCATTGATCAATGTCTGACAGGCCAGGCTTGTCTTGTTGTTGACCTTGACCCGGCACTTCCCGCAGGTTCCCCTGCCTCCGCAGAACGACTGGGAGTGTATCCCGTTCCTGCACATGAGGCTGTAAAGGTTATCTCCCTTCCGCGCCTGCAGCAAGATACCCCTGTTGCTGATGTTTATCGTGTAATATGGTTTGCTGTCATGATTGATCTTCAGAGCCTCTTCATTCAACGAACCATTCCTCCTGCTGTGAAGGTCCTCAACAGCTCTTCCACTCTCTTCTTGGCCTCAACGGCATCGGCGGCAAATCCGTCCGCCTTTATCTCCTGTGCGAATCTCTCTGTGATAACAGCTCCACCGAGAATCACAGCCACTCTGCTTCTGAGACCTTCTGTCTCCAGATGCCTGATGGTTTCTGCCATTTCTATCTTGGTGGTAGTCAGCATTGCAGACATGCCGAGAATGCGGGCTGTGGGGTGCTCCCTCAGAGCCGAGGCAAATCTTTCAGGGGATACATCAACTCCCAGATCGATGATCTTATACCCCGAGCCTTCAAGGAACAGCGCGACAAGATTTTTTCCGATGTCATGCAGGTCACCCTTCACCGTTCCCAGGATAATCAGCTCCTCGAGCCGCTTTTCGCTTTCTCTGATCAGAGGCGCCAGAATCCGCATCCCTGATTTCATGGCCTTGGCAGCGAGCAGAAGCTCGGGCAGATAAATATCATGTGTTTCGAAAAGGCTTCCAACAAGATCCATGGCTGGAATCATTCCTTGATTTATAATATCCAGAGGAGCGATCTTCCTGGCCAGTGCCTCTTTCACCAGCTGCTCGACCTCTTCCGGTTCTCCGGCTTTTATGCTCTCGGCAACAATCCTTGCAAACTCCATATGACTGTCTCCTTTTCATTTCTTAACTTCCAGGATGGCGATCAATCCGTGACCCATACCTTTACCCTGCTGCATCGTTATCTCGAGATCCCTCAGAGAAAAGGCCAGAAACGGCTCCATGATGCTGGAGCGAATCTCGCATCCACTTGTAAGGAATGATTTGCAGTTCCTGGCTTCCAGGGTCTTCGCGAGTTCTGCCAGATGACTCCACGGTGTTATTTCTTTTCCCTGCGGATTTCCATATTGATCATCCAGCATTTTTCGTGCCTGATTCACCATCAGATTCCAGCTTTCGGTCAGCTTCTTCAACACATTGTCTACGGCAGAGAAGCCTTTCATTTCATGGTATGCGATAATGAGCTTGGACAGATCTGTGCGCGTATCAGGCTCAAACAATGAGTTGACAAGAGATCTGATCGGCTGGCAATATTTATTGTAATCTCCAGTATCCATATGTCTGCCTACCATCAGAGAGCGGTCAAAGAATTCAAGAATTCTGATTCTTCTGCCGGATATTTTCTCAGCCTTCCGGACAATCCGCTCAATCTCGCCGGGGCTCATCAGGCGCAGTCTGAACGGCTCCGGCTGAATGGCATCCTTATCTTTTCCTGTTCGAAGATAGGAGATGGCATAATCCATCGTCTGTCGCTGGGAGTGATTGTATGTCCAGAGCTCCTGCCACTCATAGGAATACCGGCCGAGCCAGTCTCCTATGATCAGAGCACGCCTGTCAAAATGGAGAGCTATGTCTGCCAGTATCTGTGCGGTCTCATCATCCTGATTGTGAGAGAGAGTTCCATAGGAGGTGAAATAGATATCAAATGCAGCCTCAGGCTTATGCAGGGGCAGTCCGCCGGCGAAATCCCCGGCCTGAAAGCTCAGCTTCTCATTGCCGGAGAATATGGCTCTTGCCCTCTCAATCATGGTGGTGTTTATATCGATTCCCAGATAATGCTCCAGCATATCATCTGAAAGAAGCCTTGTGTCCGTTGAGCCGGAAGAGAATCTCTGCTGTCTTGTTTTCATAAGGAGCCTGTAGCCGTCTCCCTGCCCGCAGCCCAGATCGAGGCAGCGAAGCTTCCTGCCTTTCTTTTTCAAGTCTTCGGCCAGCTCTGAAACGTACCGCGAGAGGAAATGACATGTGACCTCATCCTCCCAGTATTCCCTTACATTATCATACTTGCCCCTGAGCCCTGACTGCTTCTCATAAAGGCCTGTCCCAATCGCCTGGTCGTATGGTTTTGTCGTGACTGTCTCTGATATCATGCTTTTACTTCCTTCCGCAGGCCGGAATCAGCTTCTGTGCCATATCCACCGCCTTGAAGGCATCCTCGCAGTAAGCATCGGCCTTGATCTCTTTTGCGAAGGCTTCTGATGTCGGTGCTCCTCCTATGAGAACCCGGATAGAAGATCGTAATCCCTCGGCTTCAAGCTTGCTGATGATCTCTCCCATGAATCGCATCGTGGTAGTGAGCAGCGCCGACAGGCCAAGGAGCTCGGCGCCTGTCTCTCTGACTTTTTTCACCACCTGATCAGATGGCACATCTGTTCCAAGATCGATGACCTCGAAGCCGGCACCCCTCAACATTATTGCTACGATGTTCTTTCCTATGTCGTGCTGATCGCCCTCGACAGTGGCAATGATGAATCTCCCCCTGTTCTCCACTCCTGATTTCTGCATATGGGGTTCGAGAATGTTCATCGCAACTCCGGTTGCTTCTGCCGCAGCCAGCATGTCAGGTATGAAATACTCAGCTGATTCGTATTTTTTTCCCACCTCTTTCATACCCCCGACAAGACCTTCACTGATGATCTCTCTGATGTCGATACCTTTTTCAACTGCTTCGGCAACAAGCTCTTCCACGCCGGGAGTGCCATCGAAGCTTGTATCTATTCCTTCATCGTTCCTGTTTCTTCTGCCCTGAATAACGTTGTTTCTGATATCCTCCAGAAGGGCATTCATATTCTCACCTCCATTGAATAAGGATTCAGCCTGCGGAGCAGTCCGGGTACTTGTTTGAAAATCCTGTCGGTTATCTCACCGGAAAGATGCTTTCTGGGAAGCGACATTATTTCATTGACCCTTTCATGGGCTTTGAGCAGGACCTCATCTTTTCCGCTCCTCGACTCAAAGGGGTATCCGCCGTATATCTCTCCTGAATGGGCCAGGCGCCTCGAATAACGGGCATAGAGCCTGTGGGGGGAGTCCATTACCTTCTTGATGATGGATAATGAGTCGGCTATATCCTCCTGTGACACCCTGGGCTCACTGAATATCTTCTTGATTATGCCCAGATGCTCATTATCAAGTACTGCCTGCTCCATGGAAAAAGTGTTGGTCCTCTCAAGCAGCCCGAAGGCATAATGAATATACTGCGCTCCGCTCTGCATCATCATCAGATGTGACAGCAGCTTTTCGACAGTTGCCTGTATTCCCGGGACACCGGTGTCACCCACCCCTGCGGTTGAATAGCAGGGTATCCTGTAATGGCGCGCCATCTGCACACAGTCCATGTTATAATGGATGAACTCAGGAGCCCCGTACATGTCGTGGAGGTCATCCATCCTGGAGCGAACAGGCACGCTCCCATAAAGCACAGGCGCACCTTCTTTCGCAAGCTGGCTCAATACCACACCGGCCAGGATCTCGGCATTGATCTGCGAGACCATTCCGGCCTCCTGTATCGGAGCAGTGGAGCCTCCCTGCGGGGAGCTTGATATCACCACAGGTATCTCTTCCCTGATTATCTCAAGGAATTTCTGGGTGCTGTCAGAGACAAATTGAAGGGGACTCTTGGTGATGCATGTGATAAAGGAGAGGACAGGATTTCTGCGCAACTCCTCTCTGCCGCCGACGATAATCTCGCCGATCAGAATGACGTTTTTCAACTGTCTGAGATCAGTCAGGCCACCCATGACGTGTCTGGTCGTATTGTTCAGCGATGCGAAAAACTTGTTCACATCTTTGTTTTCTTCTGTTATGTCATCATCCTGTATATTTACTGTACGGATGAAGGCGTCAAGATTCTCGAGGTGCTCGCAAAGATGCGCCGCGTCACAAAGATCTGATACCATACCCCGACGACGTGTAAAAACCGGAAGGATTTCGCGGACAGATGAATCGTTGGCCTTTACAAATAGCTCGGGCTTCATCTCAAGCCATACATTAGTCTCAGAGCCGCTCACGAATCTCGCTCTTGGCTCAAGAGCGTCGAGATGAAGGACATTGCCGGGCTCCCTGGCTCCCAGCGTGATCTTCGATGGTACAGTTTCCAGGGCTTTCTGCACCAGCTTTTCGCCTATTCTCAGATGCCAGTGTCTTTCATCTTTTCTATGCTCCACCTTTGCTCCAGCCTCACCGAAAAGCTGTGAGGCTTCCTCATTGAAGCACAGAATGCCTGGATCGTGCAGTATCTGTATAGATGCCTGATGGATTCCTTCAATATCTGCAGATGTCAGCCTCTTGCAGGGGGTGATCGGCACTCCCCTTCTCTGATTTCTTTCCATATCAGCCTCCATTATTCAGTGTCAATTGGATTTTCAGATGTAATCTATGATTCCGGCATATTGATACTGAAATTTTCAATGCGCATTAAATAAAAGCCGCCTGCACCCCTGACGATTTCCTGCTCTTCAGAAGAATCATGAAAAGATCAAAATAAGCCCCCGTTTTCAAAATCATGTTGTATTGCGCCCTTCTCGGCCTTTCGCACAGGCAGCCGTGCCAGGCAGGCTCAGGCCCTCCGTCAGGCTTACACGGTAAGCGAGCCCTGGCGGAAAGCTCGGAGATATTCCCTGCAATACATATCATCCTTCAGGATGGTATTAGCCGCTTTCACAGCTGCCATAAGGCTTCGGTCCAGGGGATCGACGATCGCCGAGTCCAGCCCCATCCCCATAAGGATGACCAGAAACACTGAATTTAAAAGAGATCTCCCGGGCAGTCCATAGGATATGTTGCTTAGCCCCACTGTGGTTCTGGCTCCAGGCAGCTCCTTTTTTATCATGCAGAGGGTTTCAAGAGTTGTCTTCCCATGGCAGTTGTCTGTTGAGATGGGAAGAGCCAGCGGATCAAAGAAAATCCTCTCGAGAGGAATGCCTGCGTCTCTTGCATGCTCCGCAACGGTCTCACAGGCTCTGAGCCTGATATCTGGCCTGGATGATATCCCTGATGAATCCATGGCAAGCGCTATCAGATATGAATTATAATGTCCTGCTATCGGGAGGATTGCTTTCAGCTTGTCAGGCTCAGCGCTTACCGAGTTAATTATTGGAGTGCCGTTCCTGTGGTGTCTCAGGCCTGCTTCTATCACCAGAGGAGAGGGGGAATCGATAGCCAGCGGTCTCTGCACTTCCTCCTGAAGCTCTTCAACCAGCCACTCCATATCATCGAGCTCCTGTGAGATGGATATGCCCCTTCCGGTGTTCACGTCGATGTAATCGGCACCGGCTTCAGATTGTTTTGCAGCCAGACTTATGAGGAGGCCGGCGTTCTTTTCGGCAATCGCGCCTGCGATGCTTTTTCTTGTGGCGTTGATCTTTTCTCCTATCAGAATCATACTGACAGTCCTTTCCGTCAACATGCTCAGGGCTTGCGCTGCAGGCTGTGCATATTGAACAATTTGAAAGCGATAATCTTTACAGGTGATATTGAATGTCTGCACTCACCGGAGTTGACGTATTTAATAAATCAGCAGGCTGAAGCATCAACCCGGTGTGGCTGCAATATAAATAGCCCTTTACGCATTTGTCAGGCAGACTGCTGAATATCAGTAAAATTTGAAAATTTCAGTATAACAGGAGATCCATGATTTTTTCATCCTGACAATTTTGAATTAGAACCTTAAGAGATATTGAGAATCATAGATAAGTAAATATTTATTTACATTATAGCATAATGAACAAAGTGCTGTCAAATTGTTTAAATACAATTGTGTAAAAATAAATAGCAATTTACCATTGTTTTTTATTGCAGGAGTAAGAAGATGGTGCTTCCATTTTCATGAGTTGTGTAAATAGAGATTAGAGGGGGATGAATTTTGAATATCCCATTTTATTGCACAAAGAGAAATCGGGGTTTTAGTATTCAAGTGGCATTGTCATTAAACTACGTTGAATGGTTTTTCTGCAGAAAGCATTTTATGGCGATATCGGAGGCTGACTGGAATTTCGGGCATCTTCGGGATTGCTCCCGCGGGTCAAAAGCTTGATGTTGCGCTGCATTGTATAGGTCCTGTAAAGGAAAAGCAGCAAGAAGAAGATGAGGAGCTTCACGGCCGCAAGAATCAGAGGAAAGCTGCTGTAGTAGCTGTTGCGCATCCACCAAACTGTCTGCCTCTGCCATATGCTTATCTGCCCATCCAGCCCCGCGAACCAGAACCATGAGAAGGCAATGCACAATGCGGAGATGAAGCCGGAAAAGCTCATCTCACCTGAAGTCAGCACGACTATCGCAACAAGGAAGCAGGGAAGATACCAGATGTGGTAGTATTGCCATGAGCTTGTGAGCAGTATGAAAACAAGCGACAGAAAGAGGCAGAAGCTTACAGCCTTCTCCCTGTTTCCGTCATCAGAGCCCGAAGCTCTTTCTGCACCCCTGTATACTGCGATCGCGAAAAGTACGGTGAGCAGCAGCTTTAAAGGGAGGGCAATCACCTTGATGGCCGCAGGATGGAGAGAGGCAGGAACGCCTGCCCCTGCAATGTAGTAGAGTATTACTCCATCGATCGCTCTGTTGAAAGGGAAGAGAGTAAGGATATGAGGCGATGTATATACCGGCAGAATGTTTATGACATAGCTTGAATAAATCTCCGTCCCATAGGTCATCACGATCGCCCCGTTGATCAGCAGGGTCCAGGCCAGAGTCCACGCTATGGCCTTCCAGTCTCTCCGGACTGCAAAATAAAGAAGAAACAGTATTGGAAAAAGCTTTATTGAGATCGTCAGGGCCAGGCAGAGGCCAATGACGATCTTCCAGTCCATAAGGCAGCTGTAAAGTATTGTGCAGAAAAGGAAGAGCAGCAGTATATTGGCCTGCCCCTGCATGAGGCAGTCAACAGTGGGGCTGTAAAGGAATACTATCAGAAGGATCGATGCATTGAGGATTATCCTGTAGACCAGTCCGGTCTTCGGTCCCAGGATTCTGACAAGACACTGGCCGATCAGCAATGCTGATAGAGCCAGCAATATGATATTGATTATAAACAGGACCGGAATGAATTCCGCTATGCGCATTGATGTAAATGGAACAATAAGAACGTACATTAACGGTGGATATATTATAGAGGTAAGAAAATGATTTTTGTCAGTGTATATCGTGCATCCCTGGCAGAAGCCAAGGAATGTGTCGTAGTCGTAAATCGTCCTGAATCCGTTCTTGAGCATCAGGGCGCCTATGAAATAGTTTGCCTCGTCCCCCGGATTCCTGCATTGGAGCTTGAACTTGAATGACACGGAGAGGTCCGGCCAGACGAGAACGCAGACAATGAGAAAAAGCAGCAGTATCAGATAGAGGACTATCGAGGCTCTGTTTATCTTTGAGGATATGGCTTTCAAAGTGGCTTTCCCTGCCCGATTGATATGTAAATTGAATCCCGGAAGTATTTCTTGCTGCAGATCCATCTTCCTGCATTGGCATGGACAGTGTGGGATGAGTGAATAAACAAAGGCCGCAGATTTCTCTGCGGCCTGTCCATTATCATCAGTCTGCCTTAGGCGCTTTCTCGACTGTGTGCCCTACCCTTGTGATGCTGAAGGCGAGGGTGAGGGGGAAGGGGAAGGCGACGGAGAAGGCGAAGGGGAAGGCGAGGCTGATGGAGATGGTGACGGAGAGGCTGATGGCGAGACCGACGGTGATGGGGACGGACTTACTGAGCCATACACCACCACGTATCCGGGCTCGACTCTGAACGTCGAGTCTGAAGTTACTGTTGCTTCGATTGAATAGAACCCGTCTGTCGACGCATCGCTCGGAATGACCAGAGAAGCAGCTGTGGTCGGGATTTCCGTTCTTCCATTGGATGAGACGGTGACTGTCCCACCTTCTGCAGTTACTGTGGCCACTGTGGTCGCTTCGCTGCCTGACTGGGAAGGAGGCTGATGATGGCCCCTTCTCTCACGGTAGAGCAGTTTGAACTCAATCGCGCTGTATTTGAGCGTTGCAGCTGAAGAGCCCCTGTTCATCAGTCCAACCTGCACGGAGATCGTGTCGCCGGGCTTGTAGAAGAACTTGTCGCACTTGACCATGCCGCAGACATTGACTGAAGTGCTCGATACAGTGAAATCCTTCGTGACTGCGCCTGAAACCGTGACTGTCTCCTCGGCGAGGCTGGAGCCGTAGTATGCGCTGACTTTCACGTTATAGCTGCCCTGGGGAAGGAACGGTATCTTGTAATATCCCTTGCTGTCCGTCATTGCCATGTGCGGCGCGAAGCGCGGGAAGTGGCGGAAGTTCAGCGATGAGGAGGTCGTGTCTGAAGTTGAGGATGTAGCCGCCATATCACTCGGAATGGCATCGACCATGACTCTCGACACTGCATTCCCGCTTCCGTCCTTTACATAGCCTTCTATGCTGCCGAACTCGCTCAGGGAGATGACCTTGATATCAAGAGTGTACGTCGCGCCGGCGCACACAGCCTGGACCGTTCCTTCAGTCGTTGCCGAGATGTCGCTGTTCGACTTGAAAAGCCCCCAGCTGGTATCGAAAGAGCCGAGAGTGCTTTCGCTCACCGACCAGGTTACGGTGTCTGTTACGGGATGCCAGTAGTCTCCTGATTTCCCGATAAGGAAGAACACCTCGTATGCGCCTGCCATGATCGACCACGCCGAGTTTGTGGTGGTGAATGGAGGCACGATCCTGATATCGGTCAGTTCGGACGCGGCCATCGGCTCGCCCATGACTGGGAAGTTACAGGGAGAAGCCGATGAGCTCGGATCTTCGACTACTACTCCATCACCGTTCTGGGATGGCGACGCGTCTGAGTTCGTGGAAGAGTTCAGGTTGAAATAGCCGTTTGAATCTGTAGTGGTGGTCAGGGTCGAGTTGGTTGACGATCTCACAGTGTATCCGACTGCAGCTATGTAGCCTGTGGGCTGAGTCGTGTTTACAGGAAGCACTATGATCTTCTTCGTTGAAGCCCTGGTAGTTGTTCCCGATGCTGATTCGGTTGTGACTGTCTTTGCCGTTGAAGAGACATAGACGTATCCCTTGGTGCTTGAGAATGTCACTCCTGAAGTTGTGGAAGGAGTAGTGCCCGCCGAGGAGCCGTCGCCGCCGCTGTACCCTGCGCTGCCGCCTGAGCTGCCACCACCGCCGCAGCCGGCGTTAAAAGCCACGGCAACTACCAATAGTATCAATAATCCATAAAGAGCTTTCTTCATTAACTTCCCTCCTATTTACCAGGTATAGATCTTAATAAACAGAAACAAAAATTTTTAACGCGAGGTATTCAATCTGAGAGTTTTATAAAACGATACAAATCTGTCATTAGATCGCACATATCAAGAGAGGTAAAGATCCTCCTGTCCTTAAAAGGAGAGCTGCACTCTATCGACCTCCTCTCATTATTTCGGATCATCCCGGATTAGATTTTTATGATAACAGTACATTGTAAAAAAATTTGCATCTTTTGTAAGGAAATTATTAACTCATTGTAAAGATTTCCTTACAATTGTCAGAAACCCGCCGGCTGTGCCGAATACACTTTTGCAGCGGTGAAGGCGGGAGGTAAATAATAAAGGCAGGGAGAATTTAACTTTCCTACCGGATGGAGCCCGCTTTCGTGCAAGAAACCAGCCGATCCATGTGATGAGGAGGTTATCATGAACAGGCTTCTATTATTATCCGCTGCTGCTCTTTTCTGTCTGTTCTTCCTGTTGATACTGACAGGATGCCCTCACGCCTCCACGCCCCAGGCCTCGACTGCAAAAGGGGAGGCTCACGAAGGCGAGTCCCCAGGAGAGGAGGCCTCTGAAGCCGAATACGATTTCACCATTAAAAGAGAGACGCTCACCATGCCGGATGGGGTGAAACTGGCCGTGAGCTACTGGATGCCCAGAGCCGGCGGGAAATTTCCTGTCTTTTTCGAGATGAACGGATACAGGAAGGACGATCTCTGCTATCTGTCGTGGGACTATCCCGTAGGAGCATATTTTGCCAGGCGCGGCTATGTCGTGGCAAAGGTGGATGTACGGGGAACCGGAGACAGCGAGGGGACCCTTCCCGAAGCGGAGTACAGCGAGCACGAGATCTCAGATGCCGTAGAGGTGATAAACCAGCTTTCGAAAAAGGAGTGGTCAAACGGCAGGGTGGGCATGTACGGGCTCTCATGGGGCGCCTTCAACTCGTTCATGACGGCAGCGCGAAAGCCTGCTGCGCTGAAAGCCATCCTGATTGCCCACGTGGCGGACGACCTTTACTATCAGGACGTCCACTTCATTGACGGAGTTATGCACACAGATGTATGGGAGGCGATGATAGATACTTACAACGCCCTTCCGGACCCTGAGAATCTCGAAATCGGCGCTGAATACTTCAAAGAGCGTTTTGACAGGGAGCCCTGGCACTTCATATGGAAGGAGAAGCTCTCTGATGGTCCATTCTGGCGCAGGGAGTCAAACAGGTTCAAACCCTCCATCGAAGTCCCTGTCTATATCATTGGAGGTCTTCTCGACGGCTACAGGGACACTGTGGCAAGGCTCATGGACTCTTCCGGTAAAAATGTGAAGGCCGATCTTGGCCCGTGGAAGCACGAATGGCCTGACACGGCAGTTCCGGGCCCCAACTATGAGTGGCGCCAGAAGGCTCTGAAATGGTGGGACCACTGGCTCAAAGGAGTCGATAACGGGATAATGGAAGAGCCGCGCTTCATGGTCTTCGTGAGGGATGCGGTTCCGCCCGACGAGGAGCTGAAGACGATTCCCGGCCAATGGCGGTGCGGCAGCTGGCCGGTCGGGGGAATCAGCAGAAAGGTGTTCTTCCCTGTGGAAGGCGGAAGCCTGGAAGGAGAGGCTCCTGCCGCCGGGAAGGGCGATGCTCTGCAGTACAGGGCAGGCGCAGGCACTGGGATACACGGCTGGTGGGGCGAGATGACAGGCGACATGGCATTTGACGATGAGAGCAGCCTGGTCTACGATTCGGCTCCGCTCAAAGACACCGTGGAGATAATCGGCCTCCCGAAGGTATCGCTGAATGTGTCGGCTGATGCTCCGCTCTATCAGTGGTCGGTGCGTCTCGAAGACGTGTGGCCTGACGGCAGGGTATCGCTGGTGAGCGGCACGCTGATTAACCCTGCGGATCGAGTGTCACGGCTGGAGCAGAAGCCGCTCGTTCCGGGTTCTCCTGCGAAGCTTACCTCGGAAATCCACTATACGACCTGGCGGTTCAAGCCCGGCCACAAAATAAGGCTGGCGGTGGGAAACGCACAGTTTCCGATGGCGTGGCCGACTCCGTACAAAGGCAGTACGACGCTGCACCCGGGAGCGGATACTTGGGTCGATCTGCCTGTCGTGACAAAGAACACGCTGACAGGATCCTGTGACCTTCCGAAGCCTGAAAAGGAAGAGTGGCCTCCTGACGCTTCGTACGACGAGCAGGATGAGGGGAAGAAGACCCATATAGATTACAACTCTGAAACCGGTGAGGCAATATACTCATGTGGAATAGACCAGAAGATGACCATCAGGGAAAGGGGATACCACATGAAGGAGCAGAACACCTGGAAGGTGAATGACAGGGACCCTGCCCATGCAACATATGAAGCTGTGACGGACTATACTATCTCGCCGCCGGACAGGGAGATCGAGCTTCTGGTACACTTCAGGATATCTTCAGACGAGAAGTTCTTCCATCTGAAGGAGAAGCGGACGCTCCTGGAAAACGACAAGGTCGTAAGGGAGAAGGAGTGGAGCCGGTCGATTCCGAGGGGGAACCAGTGAGCGCGTCAATAATCATCTCCCGTGAAGGGCGACTGTGAGTACAATCGGCCTCATCCTCACATACAGCTGCCCTCTCCGCTGCAGGCACTGCTATGCTGTGCCGCCTTCCTGCGCGCCTCTCGAGATGTCGATGGAAGACGTCTCATTTTATATCGATCTGATTGCATCGTCAGGAAGATTTACCTCTGTGTGCTTTTCAGGCGGCGAGCCGTTCTCCAGGGAGGAGCTGCTCCGGCATGCAGTTTCATGCGCATCTTTAAAAGGGCTCTCAGCCTCTGCCATGACGAGCGCTTTCTGGGCCGGGAGCCCGGAAAAGGCTTATGAGACACTTTTGCGACTCAAGGAGCTGAAAGAACTGCACATATCGTGTGATGAATACCACCGCGAGTTCGTGCCTGATTCATATGTGAGAAACGCCATAGAGGCAGCCAGGAAAACAGGGCTGTGGGCGGTCACCGTCAATGTGACATCTTCTCAGCAGCAACATGGAAAGGAGGTTATATCCGCTTTTTCCGATCTCATCCCTGCCACGCATATCACATGGCAGGAGACTGTTCCGGCAGGGAGGGGGAGAGGGCTTCCAGCTGAATGTCTCAATCTGGGCAGGAGCGAGACACCCTGTGAAGATATCGAATACAAGGCCATTGACACGAGGGGATACCTCACGGTCTGCTGCGGCCCTGTTTATGAGCTTCCCGAATCGCATCCTCTGATACTTGGAGATCTTAGAAAAGAATCGCTGCAGGAGCTTCTCGACAGAGAGAATATCATCTTCGACTATCTTAGATATAAAGGCCCCTGGAGCCTCGCATCGCTGCTCGAGAAGGCAGGAGTCAGGGAGTTCAGCGGTTCCTGGATGAAAGGCTGCGCGTGTGATCTGTGTGTCGAGATACTAGGCGACAGATCGTCAACTGATGCGCTGCAGAGAATACTTCTGGCAGAGCACGCCGAAGAGCTGAGATTCTTCAACAGTTTTCTAAAAAAAGTGAACATGCTTCAGCAATAATAAAAGGAGGTATACTGTATGAAAAAAGTGCTCATCATGTTTCTGATTTCGCTTCTCTGTCTCGTCTCGCTGTCTGTCTCCGTGTTCGCTCAGGGCGGCAGCGGAGGGGAAAAAACAGACAAGGCCACAGGAAGTGAGGCGCTCAAGATATCACTGGAAGTCCTCAACATATCCCGTGTGGACCTGGCTTCCGGAAAATACAGCGCTGAGATCGGAATAAATGTGCAGTTCCCCAGTCTCGATCTCCCAGATGATATTGATTTCAATGTCTACGAGAGTGAAATACTTCCGAAGATCAAGAAAGAAGACGGCAGAGAGCTTGGAAAGTTCTATCTATACGACGAAGAGAACTTCTGTTATTCCCTGAAAGAGGGCCTGTCCGAGAAGGACGCGATGAAAGCCTACAAGATATTGAAGTCTTCAGGCTACTATGAAAACAACCTGCCTTTCGAGCTTGTGAACGGCAGGATTGAGAAGAACGAAAAGACGGACAAGCCCAAGGTGGACAGGATAGAGGATCCCAACGATCCAACGTTCGTATATTATAAGATCAATGCAGAGATGTCTGCAAAATTTGACTTCAAGTATTTTCCATTCGACAAACAGAGCCTGCCGATAAAGCTCGCATGCCCGTATGTGATGTCTGCGCAGGTCTTCAAGCCGATGGACGAGATTACACTTCTTCCTGACGTTATTGAGGCCGGTCTCTTTGATGCCCAGGTTGCGAAGAAGCTGACCGGGGAGAACAGAACCCTGGTTCTGGGGGCATACAAGATTAACAATGAAAAGACATCCTATGAGCTGAAGGAAGATGTCTCGAAGGCAGATGAAAAGAAGATAACTGCGGCGTTCGATTCCATAGGATTCAACTCGCTGATCTCGCCGAGCGTGAAATTGCCAGGCTGGACCATCAGGCAGGGAGTGCCGAAGTATGGAGTGGATTCTTACATGAAGGAGAGATTTTCGACCTTCACATTCCCTATTACGATGACGCGCGACCGCCTCAGCGCTTTCCTGAAGGTGTTCATGCCTCTCCTCATCCTCATGGTCGCATCTTTTGTCTCGCTGTTCATCGGGACGAGCGTGGCGGGTAACAGATACGCGGTTACTGCCGGTATGCTGCTCGCCTGCGCGATGCTCCACCTCAATGCAACATCGTCGCTGCCTCAGATTGGCTATATGACGATGACAGACAAGGTGTTCATATTCAGCTATCTGAGCATCCTGCTGAACCTTGCGTCGAGCGTTCTGCTGATAAGCTTCAATGAGAAGAAGCAGGAGAAGAACGTCAAGATGGTGTACACGACTGCGCTGTGGCTCGTTCCGAGCGTAACGCTGATCTGTTACCTTCTCATATTCTCACATGTAATATAATCATGAGCCTTCGGCGCTCTCCCGGATCTTCTGCTGGGCCATCTCGCCGGCAATCTGAACCTGGTAGATGATCCGGGCAGCGCTGTATGTGCGCTCGATCCCCTCTTTTAGGATATCCTGATTCCTGCTCTGTACATATGTTTCCAGAAGATCGAGGCCTGAGCCGAAGTCGCCTATCCCCTTTCTGAACAGCGCCTTGGCATCCTCCACTATCTCCGAGTCTGCTTTCATCTGCTCGCGCTCTTCTTCAGGGTATTCGAAGGGATTGATGAACGGCTGCCTTGCCAGTTCGGCCTCCGCCTCTTTCAGCACTCCTCTCATCCACGCCAGAGTTCCCAGATACTCTGCGTCATCGATCCGGTCCTCGCTTATGGCCTTTATAGCGTCATAAAGCCTCTTCAGATTCGAGGTGAGCATCATCTCGTCAGGATCTGCCGTCTCGGCTTCCCCCTCTCTGACCTCGAACCCTCCATCTCCATCTGTGAGCTGCGGAAGTACGGTGTTGCAGTTGCTGCACTTCAGCCTGCCCTGCGTATTGAGCGTCTGGCATTTAGGGCATGAAACCGAGCCCTCCTTCTCCTTGAGGCTCTGCAGCAGCTCCATCGAGGCGTTTAAAACCTCCGTTCCTTTCTCGAGGAGCTCTTCAGCCCTGCCAAGCCGCTCTGATGCCTTGTCATTCAGAAACTCCTCTATTTCCGAGATGGCTTCGCCGTACATATCCGTGCATTCCATCAGTTTTGGCAGCTCTTCCAGGATCGGAATCGAATGATGTGTTTCGCCTGCCGCCCTCTCCATGTCCCTGGTGAACTTATCGGCTGCAGAGCTGAAATGCATGAGCGCTTCTCTCAACGCCTGGTCGTCGATTGTATTCTCGAGGCGGTTTCTGCACGCATGGATCAGCAGGTTGGCGTGGGGAGATTTTGTCGGACCTGAGGTTACACGCTCTTCATACAGCCCGCTGAGTCCCTTCTTGATGATTCTGACTGCCCTGCTCACTTTGTCGAATCCGTCGTCAATGCACTGCCGATCGCCTGACTCGAGATACTCCTTCATGCGGTCGAGTCCTTCGTTGTGCTCGTCATAAGCGCGGAGGAGCTTTCTGAGCTGCGGCGTTTCCTCGCTGTAGCGCTCCTCGATCTCCTTCTTTCCCTGCAGAAAAAGGCTCTTGTGCTTCTCCACATGCTCTTCGAAGTCTCTGTGATTCATTCTCTGCTCCAGCAGATCAGTGCCGAGCTTTGCCAGGTTGACAAGGTAAGGGCTTTCGAAAGGCTTCTCATCCTCTGGATCTGCTCCCTCTACGGCCATCTTCCTCAGCCTGTTTACGAATACATGCTCTGCCTCTTCCGCCTCGGCCGAGGCTCCGCTGAAATAGGACATGTGCTTCTTTATATCCTTGAGGGCCTTGCTTAGTATCTCTATTCCGCTGTCTATATCGCCTGCATCCCTGCTCTCCTGATACCTGTTGAGCAGCGCAATTCCCCTGTCGTAATCGGCGTGAGCCTTCAGAAGGCTGTTGAGTTCTTCCTTCCTCGAGTCACGGTGCTCGAGAAGCCTCTGCTTCGCTGTGTTGAAAAGCCCGCTGCTTTTCTTGACGTAGCTGACGAAATCTTTGATCTCCTTTTCTCCGGATTTGAGCCCTTCCCTGAATTCGATGAGGTTTTTTATGAAAGGATCCACTGAGGCCTTATCATCGCCGCTCTGAATAGATTTCCGCTGGTTCGTGTCGTTTTCCACAACTTGCCCCCCTTTACATACTGGCTAACTTTGAAATACTCCCAAGCCGGAATAAAACCTCCCTTGGATTGCTGAAAAGTCATGGTATGGTAACGCCTGAAACATACACTATCAGGAAATGATGGTTATTCTGCCAGCCATGAGCTTTCCTCGAAGCGTTACCTGTGCTCTTGGATATATATTATGCTGGTGAGTATAATGCAAAAACAAGGCATCGATTCATGCCTTGTTTTTATAAGCTTCAGATACGGGAAATGCAGAGCACTAAAGCAGGCCTGCTATGCTCTGGTTGGCTGAGCCGAGCCCTCCGCCGGCCACCGTTCCCAGGAGTCCCAGCGGAAGCCCTCCGGTGAACATGCCAGCTATCCCTGCCAGAGGCCCGAGCTGCTGGAATATGCCGCCGAGCATGCCCAGTCCGCCTTTCAGAATTCCGAGCGGAACACCGAGAACGCCCTTTGCAAGTCCACCCACGGCTCCAAGTATGCCGCCGGCCACCTTGCCGACCCCTTTTGCTATTCCTCCGACGACACTGCCGATTCCGCGCGCCACGCCTCCCACGACGTCACCGACTCCTCTGAACACGCCTCCAATCGCTCTGCCGATTGATCTCAGGAATCCCACTTGCATCACCTCATTTTTTACATATTTATCCTTAATCCCTTTATCACTGAAAAAGGATGATCTGTCTAGGGGGTCAGGGCAGGAAATTACAGAAAAGAATTTCTCAGCAGCGAGGTGATTGTGGACAGGCCCCCCAAGTCCTTCTTTCTCAGCTCTCTGAACTCGCTCTGGGCCAGGCCCTTCAGGCCCTTCTGAATATAAAGCTGTCCCAGCATTCGGTGGGCATCGCAGAGGCTCAGGCTCTCCGGAGAGAGTCTTATGGCCTTCCTGAGGCTCTTGATGGCCTCATCCCTTCTGTCCAGCGCGATGAGGGCCAGGCCGCGACTATAGTGAAATGAAGCGTTCAGGGGAGAAAGCTCTGTCGCCCTGTCGAGGAAGCGAAGCGATTCCCCGGCCTGCTTCAGCTCCAGATGCAGCATCCCCATTGTCTTGTATATATATGGGAGGAAGAGCTCAGAATCGCTGAAGCTCTTTTCTATCTTCTTCCATGCCGCCAGCGCTTCGTCAAACCTCTTTTCGAGAATGTGAATGAATCCCTCGACGATTTCGGCGGCGTCCCTGTATTCCTCGGTTTCCGCAGCCTCTCTGGCGAGCTCGAGTGCAGACTGGAAGTCTCTCTTCCTGAAGGAGATCATCGCATCATTTAGCGGGGATCTTCCGTATCTGCCGTCCCTCTCTTCCGCCTCTCTCTCCCAGAAGGAGCTTTTCCCGGTGTCGCCAGCTTCCCTGTATATGCCTGCAAGCCTCACGGCTGAAGAAACGCCGAGGATCTGATGGCTGAGATATTTTCTGCAGATTGACTCTGCCTCCTCCTGACAGGAGCAATGCAGGCCTGGATCGGACCGGCTGAACTCGTTGTATTCATCCCTCGAGATCCTGCCGCCGCCTGTGAGGATATCATGCATTACGTCTCCGAGATGGCGGTGCTCTCTGGGAGTATATCCGCCGTTCACAGAATACGCTATTGTAGTGATGACAGGAGACGGCTCCTTATCACGGAGGCAGTCTGTGAAGTCGAATGGAGAGAGCCACACTCTGTCATCCCCGTCGAGAAAGTAGTCCGCGTCTATGTCCAGAAGGATCTCTCCCTGATGCCACGGCGCTTCCCGTGATATGCACGAGACAAACGGGAGATTCCTGATCACCCCTTTGACGCTGTGCTCTGACCGTCTCTCGAGGCTCCTGTATTCAGGCAGCGTGATGTCTATCCAGCGCGACATCTCCTGTCTCATGAACTCGGTAAGATCTCCCTGCGGCATCGTATCAGGTATTATCCAGCAGAGAGATGCGAGAGTTCCGTCAATCGCCGCAGGATTCAGGTAGTTTCCCGGCGACAGGCCGGCCGCCAGGCTCCCTTTCAGGGTCCTGAAAGTGGCGATCTCTTCCGCGCTCTGCATTGCAGCAGCCTTTCTGAGGGCGCTTTCATTGATGAACTCGTCGTTCATATCGAGGTGCGTGTCGAAGTGGAGGAGAGAGGCCCCCTTTATTCCCGCGCTTTTCCAGATCAGATAAGCCTCATCGTGATCTTCAATGAGATGAACGTTTCCGGCTGGTATCTTCAGGGGCTTGTCTCCTTGGTATTGGCTGCAGCGCCTGTGTCTCTGCCGGGCGGACAGGAGAGCCGTCCTGTCTCATACGGCTCTCCCGGCGCCAGAGCAGCTAAAGGCTGTTGTGATACTTGAAGGATTTCATCGTGTTCTTCATAAGCATCGCGATAGTCATGGGGCCGACGCCGCCGGGTACAGGAGTGAACCACGAGGCTTTTTTCTTCGCAGCTTCCTGATCGACGTCGCCTATGAGCTTTCCGCGCTCATCCCTGTTAATTCCGACATCGATGACGACGGCGCCTTCCCTGATGAAATCCGCAGTGGCAAAGGACGGCTTTCCAATCGCAACGACGAGTATGTCGGCGCGGGCAGCCACGCATGGAAGGTCTTTCGTCTTCGAATGCGCAATCGTTACAGTGGCGTTTTTGTGCAGGAGCAGAAGCGATACAGGCTTCCCCACTATGTTGCTCCTGCCTATCACAAGGGCTTCCTTCCCTTCGACTGCCGTGCCGGTCCTGGCGATCAGCTCCATTATTCCTGCAGGCGTGCAAGGGACGAAGAGGGGATCACCTGCCACGAGCCTTCCCATGTTGACAGGATGAAATCCATCCACGTCCTTTTCAGGCGAGATGCGCATCATCACCTTCTGCGCGTCTATATGGGCAGGCAGCGGGAGCTGAACCAGAATGCCGTGCACATCTGCATCTGCGTTCAGCTCGTCTATCAAGCCAAGCAGCTTTTCAGCCGCCGTGTCTTCAGGCATCTCATGCACTACCGAAGCAAAACCCAGCTTTTCACAGGTCCTGTGCTTGTTCTTGACGTAGACCTGCGACGCAGCGTTGCTGCCGACGAGGATGACGTGCAGGCCGGGGACCTTTCCAATCTTTCCGCGCAATTCTGCGACCTCTCCGGCGATGGCATCCTGAATCTCGTGGGCTATGGCTTTTCCATCGAGTATCTGTGCTGGCATGGCTCCTCCTTAGATCTTGTCAAGCTCTTCCTTCTTGATATGGTAGAAATGCTCAGGGGCAGGGAAGGCGCCGGATTTGACGTCCTTGACATATTCGCCGAAGGCTTTCTCGACCATGGGGCCGATGTCTACGTATCTCTTGACGAACTTGGGCTGGAACAGCTCGAAGAGGCCTATCACGTCGTGCATGATCAGCAATTGGCCGTCGCAGTGCGGTCCTGCGCCGATGCTGAGCGTGATCAGGTTCAGCTCCTTCGTGATCTTTTCAGTGACCTTTGCAGGCACGCACTCGAGCAGTATTGCGAAGGCTCCTGCCTCCTCTATCGCTTTGGCGTCGTCGAAGAGCATCTTTGCAGTGTCGGCGTCCTTGCCTCTCACCTTGTAGCCTCCGAACTGGGCGGCATACTGGGGCGTCATGCCGATATGGCCCATGACAGGGATTCCGGCTTTAACCAGGGCTTTGACGGTTTCTACCACGGTCACGCCTCCTTCCAGCTTTATGGCGTCCATGCCGCATTCGGCCAGGAATCTGCCGGCATTTCTTATTGCAGTCTCGATGCCTGGCTGATACGACATATAGGGCATGTCGCCCACGGTGAAGGCGGACTTGACGGCCCGGTTCACCGCCGAGGCGTGGCGCACCATGTCGTCCATCGTCACAGGGAGCGTGGTCTTGTGGCCGAGCACCGTCATCCCGAGCGAATCGCCGACGAGGATCATATCTATGCCTGCCCTGTCCTGCAGAAGAGCGAAGGGATAGTCGTAAGCCGTAAGGAAGGCTATCTTTTCACCTTTCATCTTCATCTCTCTCAGCGTCTCGATTGTGACTTTCTTTCTTTCCATGTATAACCTCCTGATTTATGATAAAACAATCCACACATAACATTCTGCAACGGGAAAAGGGGAGTCAGATTCTTCCGGGCGCCTGTGGTGATGAGAATGAAATAAAAAAGCGAAAGCCTGGAAAAACAGAGCTTCCCGGCTGCGGATCCGGCCTTTACCTGTCGAAGTAGATGCTCTTGCCTGTCGCTGAGAGAGGGATCCCCATCACGAAATCCCAGTCAACGTAGCCTTCGAGCCTTGCCGCCACCCCTATACGGTACATGATCCTGTTGTCTGCATTCAGTATCTGGGCAGTTTTTACCGCTGATCCAAGGGCAATCCCCATGTCCAGCAGCCGCAGCGCGCAGTGGGGGCCAGCAAATTCGCCGTGATCAGACGTTCTCACATCGGCGCAGTTTCCGCCGCAGGCTCCGCAGTTCAGGCCGAGAGGCTTTGCGTCTTTGAGGCCTATCAGCAGAATTACCTCTGATTCCTTGACGTTCCTGCCGTCCCGATCGAAGTTCTTCTTTCCCTTGTCGGAGCCGTATTTTTCCATCGCCCTGGCAAGCTTCTCGACATCTCTGCCCTTTATTATCTTCGTGCGCACGAAATCCTGGCCGGCGCTCTTCGGCGCAGTGCGGGCCGCAAGTTCCATCAGTTCTGCAACATTCTCGAGTATCTTCATCTTCTTCCCTCCTGACTCTTCACTTCGAGAAGAAGCCCCCCCTTTTCCTCTCGCCTATTGAAACTGTTCCAACTTCTCCTTCAGGCGGTCGACCGTATCATAGCTCGACGAAAGCCTGATCCTTCTTATCTTCAGAGAGCCGTCTCCGGCGTGGTTGGCTCCGTAATCGGTGGTGAAGATGGCTGTGAAGCCCGCCTTCTCCGCTATGGCGAGCGTCCTGTCGTCGTAGTGCCCGTAAGGCCATGCAAAGCTACGCGTGTCTGTGCCGATATGCTTTTTTATCGACTGGCGGGAGAGCGCGAGATCCTTCGACAGCTTCTCCGCGGTGATTATTCCGGAGCACAGCTCTTCCGGGATCTTCACATGGAGCGAATATGTATGAGAGCCTGCAGCGAGCAGTCCGCTCTTCGACATCTCATCCAGCTGCCTCCACGTCAGGTGATGTGAAGTGCCCGAGTCGGTTATCTTGCTGACGACAAGAAATACAATGGCGGGATATTTATACCGCTTCATGACCGGGAAAGCGTATCTGTATATGCCGTCATACCCGTCGTCGAATGTTATCAGGACGGGCCTGGCAGCAGATATCCTGCCCCCTTTCAGGAACAGGACGGCCTCTTCAGCAGACACGGGAGTATAGCCGTGGTCGTGAAGGTATTTCATGTGGCTCTCGAAGAGGGCAGGCGTCGTCGTCATGTCGTTGTCGGCGTCAGGCGCAATCTGATGATAGCAGAGCACGGAAAGACCGGAGGCAAACCCCGGAGCGCATGTCAGCAGGATGTACAGCGCTGTGCAGATCAGAATTGCCACTATATTGTTGCCGCGTTTCATGGTTGTTCCGCTGCTTTCACATTTCAGCTGTTCGGCTGCTCCTGAAGGACGCTGTCTGTCGCCGCCTTGAGCTTCTCGTAAGACATGTAGCCGGCTGTTCTGCTTGTAACCTGGCCTGCCTTGAAGAAGAGCGTGTTCGGAGTCTGCTCGACTTCATACTGCTCGCTCTTGACGGGGTTGGTGAGCTTGTTTATCTTCAGCACTGTCAGTTTTCCCGCGTAATCGTTTGAGATCCTCGACACCACCGGTGCGTAGGCTGAGCAGTGCTTTCAGGTGGGGTTGAAGAAATTGACGAGCACAGGCGTCTCGGCGTTTTTCAGGGCATCGTCGAATGTTATATCTGTGACCTCTGTCACATGATCTGCCGCAGGCTCCTCCCTGGATCCAACTGCCTGTGCGGCCTGTACCGAAGCTTTACCTGGAGGCGGTATCAGCGACAGTTCCGGCCCGGCGCCGTCCTTTCCCTTCAGGATTGAGGAATCGCTTATGTCGAAGCCGGCTCCGCCTTCGTTCGCCGGCCCGCTCTTTTCAGTGCGCTTCTGAAGAAATGCTCCGTCCGGGCGATGAGATACGCTTTCCATGCTGACCTCCTGATCTGGATATAGTCTTTCAGCTCCACGCGCCGTGAGCGCGGAGCAGGTCGGCAACCTCCGCGTACTGCGACGAGGCGGCGATCTGAAGAGGAGTCTTCCCCTCATTGTCCTTAATATTGACGTCGGCTCCCTTTGTGATCAGCAGCTCGACCATATCCTTGAATCCCTGCTCTGTTGCGTCGTGAACAGGCGATCTCCCGTCGTAGTCCCTGACGTTCACATCGGCGCCATTGACGATGAGAGTCTCGGCAATATCCCTGAAGTCTGCAAAGGCAGCCCAGTGGAGCGGCGTTCTCCCATCATTGTCTTCTGCCGAGACATCTGAGCCTTCATTTATCAGAAGCTCGACAATCGGCTTCAGGCCGCTGTTGACAGCCCAGTGAAGGGCAGTTGTGCCGTCGTTGTCTACTGCGTTGAGATCGACCTGAGATCTCAGCAGAGGCCTCAATGCTTCTATATTGCCACTCTTGACGGCGCTGAAGATCTCTGAAGAGAGAGCCGAGCTGGCTTTTTGCTTCTTCGGAGGCTGAGAGACTGCAGGCGGCTGGGTAACTGCAGGCGGAGGCGGCTGTTTTACAGCCGCTGATGCGGCATTGACTGCCGCTGACAGCAGTCCTGCTGATGAAGCCTGGCCGGTCTGCTGCTGAGCGAGTCCGGGATTTCCGGATGCGCCGTAAACCCTCACACCCGGCGACGAGGATTTGACAACGAGATAGACGATCAGTATCAGTGGAAAGCAGAAGAATATGGTGCCAAGCGTCCAGGCCAGCGTCTCACCCTGGGATTTCCCTCTTGAACTGGCATCCCTGTATACGTAGAATCCGGCGAACAAGGTCAGACCGAACCAGAAAAGAGGAAAAATACATCCCTCAATATTGTCCATCTCACAGCCCCCTCTCAGGAAACACGGATTTCATGTTTCCATCTGATTATATCAGTTTTTCTCATTCTTGAAAACCTGTCATGGCCATTTGAAATGATACGCTTTGCTTCGTCACTCCGGCATACGGCTTTCAGTACCCCCGGCATTCGCTCTCCGCCGCAGCCTGGCAAATGCCCAGGTCGCCGTTACCGCAAGCAGGCACATGATTGGAAACCAGTCTCCTGCGTGGGTGTATGGAGTGCCTGCCGGCTCGAGGATGATGTCATCGGTAAGAACCGTGCGGGTATAAAGCTCTGTTTTGCTTCTGATCCTGCCGTTATAGTCTATGAAGGCACTGATCCCTGTATTTGCCGACTGGACGAGGTTTGAGTGGTTCTCGACTGCCCTGAAGACTCCCCAGCTCAGGTGCTGCGCCGCCGCCGAACTCCTCTCGAACCAGGCATCGTTCGCAAGAACTGCGAGAAACTGCGCTCCCTGGCGGATATTGAGCCTCGCAATATAAGGGAAGTCGCTTTCAAAGCAGATGAGCGCCCCGAACCTGCCCAAGGGCGTTACAAAGGTCTTCCAGGCATTTCCCGGCTTTACATCCGAGAACTTGTTGAAAGGGTGGTATTTCCTGAGATATCTGCTGAAAGGAAGGTTCTCGCTGAACGGGACGAGGCGGCGCTTTGCGTATCCTTCGACGATGCCGCTTTGCGGCGATATCAGAAAGGCCTCGTTGTATATATGGGCATCCCGTCCCATATAGGGAGCGCCGGCGAGCAGGTAGATCCCGCGCCGGGCTGTGAAACTGCAGATACGCTCTTTCACCTGTTCATCGTTCGGGAAATAGGTCAGCATGGAAGACTCAGGCCATAAAAAGAGGGCGCCTCCTTCCGCCTGCCCCCTGGAAGTCAGCTTCTCGAGCGTCGACAGGCTCATCCTCTGCACTGAGGCGTCCCTCTGCAGGCACATGTCCAGGCTGGGCTGAATGACGCTGATTCGGACTCTGGGGTATTGGCTTTCTTTTGATCGATCAGATGAGATCCTGAAGCAGCCCCAGCATATGGACAGGAAGGGGAGGGCTGCAGCGATTACTATGGCAATCATTGACAGCCGTCCTGTCCCCCTGTCCTCTTCACCTGTCTTCCGGCGGAAGGCTGCGATCAGCAGCAACTCTCTGAGCGCTGAGTTGAAGAGGATTATCAGCAAGGTGATGCCATACATTCCCGTGATGCCGGCGATCTGGATCAGAGGGAGTAATGTATACTGTGAATATGAGATGCTTCCCCAGTTAATCCCCAGGAAGCCGAAGGACCGGATGTATTCGATGGAGACCCAGACAAGAGCCGGGTATGTGATTCGCACTGCGCTCCTGTCGCTGTTGAGGAAAGAGGCGGTGATAGCGCCGCAGATCCCTGTACAGAGCCCGAACATCAGGCAGAGGGCGAGCCATACGCTGAAGCCGAAGAGAAGGCTCCACTGGAAGATGATGCCGAAAAAGCAGAAACCTGAAGCCCACGAGAGCAGCAGCGCCCTTTTCCATCCGCACCCTGTAAGAGCGATGAAGAGGGGAACGAGGGCGATCCAGGCGCACAGCCACAGCCTGCTCTCAGGGAAGGAAACGCCCATCAGCAGGCCCGACAGGAGGGCAAGGCACAGCTGTGCCAGCGATTTCTTCATATCCGCGCCGCTCCCTCCGGCCGGGCCGTTCCTTATCCGCGCCTCAGGGCAGCAGTGCGGACGGTACGCCGCAGGGCAGGTTCTTCTGGAAAAGCCTGCTGTTAAGAAATTTCATAGCCTTTGATGTGGCATATTTCTGGACAGTCACATATGAGTTTGCCTGATCCACATATGCCACTTCAGGGATGCCGCTGAACACATCAATTCCGATACCGGTACCGGCGGCAGATGTCGAGGAGGCGGAGATTGATGGTGAACCAACGTCTGCCCAACTGCTACCTGTATACTTATTCACCGCAACGGCATAGTTGGAGCCGGCATTCCCGATCAGGGCCACATATGGGATGCCGGAGTCCACAGCCAGCGCGTGATCAAGATTCTTGGTGCCGCCGCTCACGATCATACCGCTGCCGAGCTCGGTCCACGCAGATGACTCATATTTCGAAACATGGGTCTTCTTGTCGTCGTCGAAATAAGCGCAGTAAGGGATGGCTGTGCCGCTGTCAGAATATACGTATAGCTTCGGCGACGTTGCGCTGGCAATCGTTCCGCAGGAGTTCCAGCTTAAAAACCCTCCCTTTGAGCTTACAGGGTTCTTTGCATCATCCCGGTTCTTTATTGCCTCTCCATAGCATTTCACGACGACTTGAGGGGCTTGTGGTGTCTGGATATCCTCGTATGCTATATACGGAGTGCTGCCGTTTCCGTGCAGTGACGGGCTCTGGGCATCTGCCTGGCTCAGGAGAGAATCGAATGAAGTTCCGTTTACCTTGCGCACGTATGTATAAATGGTGCCGCTGTCATCAGCCTGGCAAGCCACAAAGATCGAAGGCGAGGCCGTTGATGAGCCGCTGGCGTAGATCGACATGTTCTTGAGTTTCAGAGTCGATGCTTCTGTGACCACTATGACCCAGTTGCTGCTTCCTGTGTCATACCTGTAGACATTCAGGAAACCTGTCGTCTCCGAGTAATAAGCGACATAGGGAACCGTGCCGTCGACACAGAGAGCCGGGTTGTATCCAGTCGCCGGCGACGGCGTGGCGGAAGGCGTTGCGGTAGGCGACGGGGTGGGCAGAGGCAGTTCATTCCATCCGGTGCTGCTGCTGAATGTGCCCACGTGCAGGCTGCTGTCGCCGCCATCTCCATTGCCGAATGCCACGTAGGGAAGTCCCGCGCTGTTGATTTTGATCTGAGGCGCAGCATTTGGACATGAGCCGGCTGAAGAAGCGGCTCCCAGGTTCCACCACTGTGTGGTTGAGCCGCCACCTCCGCCTCCTCCTCCCTGAGTCGGCGAGATTGCCGGCGACGGTGTCGGTGAGGCGGACGGAGAAGCCGATGGCGACGGGCTCGGCGAAGGCGATATCGATGGTGATGGCGACGGAGAAGGCGTCAGCAATGGAGGTGTGGGCTGCGGGTCTGCGTTATGCTGGTTCGAATTGACAGTGGCATTTACGATGGCGGCGGCCACACCGCCTACGACAAGCAGTGGCAGAAGCATCGGGCCGCCGAGATTGGCCACCTGCCTGCCGTCTCTGAATATGGCTCTGCCTGAAGCCGGCAGAATTGTCACCGCAGGAGGCGGAGTGGGCTTGAAGCCGCTGCCTGCGCCGCCTGCCAGAAGCTCAGGTGATGCAAACAGAACGCGGGAAAGCTCATTGAACAGAGAGCCTTTTTCCGCCCCTGCGCCCTGATTCGGCAGGCCTGCGACTGCTTTCCCCTTCAGATTGACAGGCACTCTGCACACCACCTGGGTATCGCTCCACGTAAAGTATGAATCTGCCTTGACATTGATGTCTGAGCCGTTTGAGAACGACACGTAGCTCGTACCCTGCGAGCTTCCGAAGCCTGAGCCGTTTATCTGAAGCCAGTCACCCGTTCCGAGAGGCTGGCCCGGATTGTCCATGTTCACTGCCGAATCAACCTTCGGCCCTGCTGAAGCGGACGATGCATCATTGCTCCATCCGCCCTGGGCGGCAGTTTCGTTCGAGCCTGAGCCTCCGCACCCTGCCATCTGAAGGGCAAATGCAATAAATACGATCATGATTGCAAGCATACATAATGGAAGGCTCAAGGGTGTCTTCGTCTTCATCGTCACTCTCCTGCTGTGTTTTTTTACAGTGTGCTTCAAGAACAGGCTTATCCGCGCATATCTGCAGCCGGCCGATGTGAAAAAATGGGCAGGCCTTAATGCCTGTTTAAAATTATAGCAAAAAAACGCCCTGCCTGTCTATGTTTTTGCCTGCAAATTTTCTCTGGAAACAGGACTGTCTCATTGTATGGCCGGGTCGGGCATTGGCTTTACTGCAGGGTTTCAGACGCTGTCTTTGCTTGGAGCCCTGAAAAGTTTATGAAACAGATAAACGAGGGAGGAGAGCTGTAAGAGGATGATTCCGGCCTGCTGTATTGCTATATGATGCCCATCTGGATGGACTTGATCAGGGCCTGGATCTGCGTGTCAACTCCGAGAGCCTTGACAATCGAGTCTATCTCTCCCCTGATCTCCTTTGCCGGAATGGAAAGAATCGCCTGCATCTCAGATATGGTCTTCCCCTGGCGCATGTGCTGAAGGATGTCAATCTTCTTCTGATCCAGTGCCGGGGAGACCCTGGGATCGAGCCTGTCAGGAAGCTTGACGTGCCTTTCGAATACGGCCGTAAGCTCAGGGCTCAGATACTGCTCCCCATCTGAGGCGCATATGATCGTGTTCACCAGCTCTTCTGTCGATGCCGTTTTGGGCAGGAAGGCAGTAGCGCCCTGCCGGAAGGCCTCCTGGATAATCACAGAGTCGCCGTGCATGGACAGGAAGACTGTCTGAGGCGGGTGCGGGAGCGACCTTGTTTCAACCAGAAAGCTGATGCCGTCAGTATCGGGAAGCCGGTAGTCGACTATAGCGACATCTATTTCCTCGTTCTGCAGGTAGTTCAGCGCCTCGGCGCCTGTCGTGAAAAAACCCATGACCTCGAGAGCTTCGAAGTTGGAAAGCGCAATGGTCAGCGTCTCGGTGAGAATTGTATGGTCTTCGAGGATTATGACCCTGATCTTTCTCTTCATCACATCCTCCGGGAAACTGTCTGACTGGAAATTTCCATGTATGGATAGATCTTCTTGTTTCTGTTCGAACTTCCTTCCTGCATCTGCTTTTCAGAATCTACATGAGCATGGCGCTCATCAGAATAAGTGATAAAACGTATGATACGGTGGTGGTCGCAATGGACATGAACGAAAGGCCGAACAGACTCATCGGTGAGAAGAGCCCCTATCTTCTTCAGCACGCATTCAACCCCGTGGACTGGCATCCCTGGGGTGAAGAGGCGTTCAGGAAGGCTGAGGAGCAGAACAAGCCCATCTTCCTGTCAATTGGCTATTCGACCTGCCACTGGTGCCATGTGATGGAGCATGAATCTTTCCGGGACAGCGAGATTGCAGAGATGCTGAACGATGCCTTCATATGCGTCAAGGTAGACCGGGAAGAGCGACCGGATATAGACGGCATATACATGGATGTCTGCAATCTGATGACAGGAAAGGGCGGCTGGCCTCTGTCGATAATAATGACGCCTGATAAAAAGCCGTTCTTTGCGGCGACATATATTCCGAAAGACAGGCGGTTCGGCTATATAGGGCTCAGGGAGCTGATACCTGAGATCAGGAAACTCTGGGTGCTCCGGCGCTCCGAGGCGATGATTGTATCGCAGCAGATAGCCAGGGCCATTGCAGGCGGGGCAGAGCAGAAAGGAGAATACGTGCTCGATGAGGCTGTCGTGACGAGGGCTTTTGAGCAGCTTGCTGCAAGATACGACAGAGAGAACGGAGGCTTTGGAAAAGCTCCCAGATTCCCTTCCGCGCACAACCTTCTCTTCCTGCTGCGATACTGGAAGCAGAATGGAAATCCCGAGGCGCTGGAAATGGTCGAGAACACGCTGCACAAAATGGCGTCAGGCGGACTCTACGATCATATCGGCTCCGGATTCCACAGATACTCTACCGATGCTGAGTGGCTGAAGCCTCATTTCGAGAAGATGCTCTATGACCAGGCAATGCAGGCAATGGTTTACACAGAAGCCTTCGCCGCCACAGGCGAAAACAGGTTCAGGGAGATTGCCGAGGCTGTCTTCGGCTATGTACTGAGGGACATGACATCGCCAGGAGGGGCGTTTTACTCGGCTGAAGACGCGGACAGCGAGGACAGAGAGGGGAAGTTCTACCTCTGGAGCCTCGATGAGCTGTTCAAAGTGCTGGGCCCTGAAGACGGGGCCCTGATGGCCGATTTGTATGGAGTCACCGCCGAGGGGAACTTCCCGGACGAGATGACAGGCAGCATGACCGGAGAGAATATCCTGCACATGAGAGAGCCTTTCGAAAAGAGCTTGGCACGGCTGGGGATCGAGGCTGGAGAGCTTAAAAGAAGGTTATCAGAAGCCAGAGAGAAGCTGTTCACATTCAGGAACGCGAGAGCTCATCCGTTCAAGGACGACAAAGTGCTCACAGACTGGAACGGCCTGATGATCGCTGCTCTTGCCAGGGGAGGGCGCGTCTTCGGCGACGACAGTTACGTCAAGGCCGCTGAGGCCGCAATGGGATTCCTGCTGAAAGAGCACCTGACGCCGGATGGCAGGCTCCTGCACCGGTCCCGTGACGGCGCCGTCTCGATAAAAGGCAACCTCGATGACTACGCCTCTCTTATCTGGGCGCTGATCGAGCTTTATGAGGCGACATACCGGGTCGATTGCCTGCGTAAGGCAGCCGAGCTCACCGATACGGCAATCAGGCTGTTCTGGGATGCCAGGCACGGCGGATTCTTCTTCACTCCAAGCGACGGCGAGGAGCTTCTCGCAAAGAAAAAGGAGCTGTACGACGGGGCATATCCGTCAGGAAACTCTGTGATGATGATGAACCTCCTTCTAATGTCGCGTCTGACAGGCTCGCAGAGCTGCAGAGAAAAGGCCGACCTGATGGCTGGCAGCTTTTCTGCAGACATTGTGCAGTCTCCCGTGGCATACACGCACGTGATGTCGACTCTCACGACAGCCATCTGGCCATCGTTCGGGATTGTCGTATCTGCAGGCGAAAACGGCGATGTCGCCGATGATATCCTGGGAATGCTGCGAAAGGCCTATCTTCCTGAGAGCGTGGTACTTTACAGAAACGGAGAGAGCGCTGAGCTGGCTGCGCTTGCCCCGTTTACAGGTCTTTATGAGGCAAGAAACGGGATGACAACGGTATATGTCTGCAGCGGCAGCGCCTGCGTCAGCCCTGTCTTCACATGTGACGCCCTGATGGAGGCTCTGAGGCTGAACAGGCCTGCGGACCGCTAAAGCAGATAACGCCTGTCAGTGGATGTCGAAAGATTTGATATCCTTCTGGCCTGTCAGCTCTTCCATGATCTTATCCACGTTGAGGCTTTCAGGAGCCCTCACTACAACATCCACGTCGATGTCGTTTGTCTCCAGGTTTTTCTCCACGCATATCGACTTGATGACCATATTTAAGCCTGTAAGTGTGTTTTTGAGATCATTGATGAGATGCTCTCTGTCCCGGCATTTCAGCGATATGTCCCTCGTTATTACCCCTGTAATGAATCGTTTCTCGATGAAGTCAATTATGATCAGCACTGTGAGCAGAAGAGCCGTTGAGAAGATCCCTGAGAAGAAGTGGCCAGCTCCAATAGCGAGGCCGATTATCGCCACTGTCCACAGGGATGTGGCGGTCGTAAGGCCCTTGACGTTTGTGCCCAGTTTGAGTATTGCGCCGGCTCCCAGAAAGCCTATTCCTGAAACAACCTGCGCCGCGAGGCGGGCCGGATCTCCGTTCGGAGCGATGGCTCTGAACTGCGTCGCCAGCTCTATTGACAGGCACATGGCAAGCGCGGCCCCTATCGACAGTATCATGTGGGTCCTGAGCCCTGCAGGCTGGCTGTGCCGCTCCCTCTCGAGCCCGATCAATGCGCCCAGCACGGCGCTGATTACCAGCCTTATCACAATCTGCTGCTCGGTGAGCATCATCGAGGCGCTGTCAGGCATGGGTCAACTCCCTTTCAACTTTCTTTTCCTGCTGGCTGAGGTATCGAATGAGTATGCAGTTCACTTCTTGATCCTTACCACAGAGCCCACCTCAAATACATGGGCATCTGTCTTTACGCCGTGCTTTACTATGTCGTTGAAGCCCGGCTGGTACTTTTTTTCAATCCCTCCGGTCATCGAATAGATATCCTTGTATATGAGCAGGAGTCCTGTCAGGAACATCCCTTCAGGCGGGTTGGGCATCACGTTGGGCCTCCAGTTGGAGAACACCATGGGCTCCTTCAGCACGCGGATCACAGTCAGCCCGCAGCAGGATCCGTCTGAATACTGGAGAGGCTCGTCATCAATGAAATATATCTTCGAATCTTCCGGACCTTTCACTTCAATGTATGTCATCCTGTAGATAGACAGGATCTCATCGTGAAAAGCCACCACTCCTCCTGCGCTGTCTTTCGCCTTCTCGTCGTCTGTCATCGCCGTCGAATCGGCGGTCGGTTTCACATAGATCGACGAGAAGGGGATGTGATTGTCAAAGTAATCCTGAGGAGTCACTTCCTTGCCATTTATGACAGCCGGGCCGTTGAGGATTCGCTGGGGCGGGTATGGGCTCTCCTGTGAGAAGACCGTGCCTGTCTTCGCGATGAAGCCCTTTTTGATGAAGACCTCGTCTTTCATCGGCAGAACCTTGATCAGCTTCCTCCCTGTGGCAGTATTGAAGAGCAGAAGCGAATCGACGCAGCGCGACACTGAAAGCAGAGCCGAAAGCGTCGAGGGATATCTGTAGAATTTCAGGTAGTATGTGTAGTTTTCACTCTTATCCCTTGCAGGGAGAGGAAAGCCGAGTGCTCTGATGTTCTTGAGGACTATGTTCGTTATGTCCGGCCTTCCATCGTTACCGTAGTCAATCTCCTTCATGATCTTGGAGTTACTGTCGTTGAGGGCGCTCTCATCGTGATAGTATGTGGCCAGGTGGACCCTGAGCTCACGGTTCTCCTTCCAGGCGGATTTGGCTGTCATGAAACGCCCGATCTCGGTATTTCTGCAGAATTCGCCGTCATATCCGCCAATCAGGTAGAGAGCTCCTTTGAAAGCGCAGGCCCTTGCGCCGTCCCTGGGCCGCTGCAGCGGCCCTGTGTCTTTCCAGCTGTTCGTGGCAGGGTTGTATATCTCACTCGTTCCTGTGAAGCGGCTGCCCTTCTGTGCCTGATCCCATCCTCCTGCCGCGATGACGAATCTCCCGAGCCTCGCCGAGGCAAAGTTCTTTCTGGCCGTCTTCATCGGCGTCTTTTCAATCCATCTGTCCTCTGAGGGCATATACATGCAGGCGCTGCGAACAGCTTTGCCCTGCTGATTCTCACCTCCGCAGACGAGCACACCGTTATCGACCTGGATGGCGCTGTGCCTGTTTCTGGGGGCCGGGAGGTTTCTTCTCTTCTCCCAGGTCATCTTCTCAGGGTTGTATGCCTGCACGTCCGCGACAGAGTGATTGTTCTCGTTGAGCCCGCCGAATATGAAGATCTTTCCCTGAACCGGAGCGCATGCGAACCTGGTCCTGGAGAACGGCATCTTCCCTGAATCCATCCAGATGCCTGATTTCAGATCGTATGCATCTATGCGACGGACGAACTCAGGCCTGTCGAGTGTGCCTGTCTGTCCTCCGAACACTATGATCCTGCCCTGGGCTATCGCTGCGCCGTGGCACATCCGGCCTCCGGGGAGCGGCGGAAGCTTTTTCCACTGCCTTGTGACAGGCGTATACTGCCAGCAGTCGCAGATGGCCTCCTTTGCATTGTTGCCTCCGATGACGTAGATGGATGAGCCGTCCGACACCACAGCTGCGTTTGAAAACAGGGCCGGATTCTCGCCTGCCTTATCCCAGACGAACTCCGGAGCGGCATTGCAGGCAGCGACGCTTGCCGCCACTGTGCTGATCACTATGGCCAGAATCACAAAACAGCGCCTGAGAAAAAAATCTGATGTCATATGGCTACCTCCGCGGCTTTTGGTTCTTGATCAATAGGTTCACCATTTTTCGACGAGAACCTTCAGGGACTGGAGGCGCGCATGCCCTCTAAAAGAGATGTCTCATTGAAAAGACGCTCTCTGAGTAGCTTCATGTAATCGCCCTGCGGATTTGCGGCTGATGTCCTGATCATGTCGTCATATGAGAAGAGCACAAAGCCGTCTGCTCCAATGCTCCGGGCCACTCTTATCTTCTCTATGGTGCTCTCGACAGGGATCTGGTATGAGCCCACGCCGGCCCAAAGCCTCCGCCCTTTCGAAAATGTTCTCGCCTTTTCTATCTGGCGCCTGAAAACCTCGGTGTCCCTCGTGTAGGCCATCGGGCAGACAGTATCGAGAAGCCCCCTTTCGAGCCACAGCTTCCAGTCCTGGGAGCATTTCGAAAGGGCAATCTCGTCGTTGGCCAGAACTGCGGCGGAGACGAGCGCATCGGGCTTCCGCGCATGCGCTCCCACGCTTATTCTCTCTACGACCTCGGTGACCTGATCCTGCAGGAAGCGGGCCCAGCGCTCCGGGAACGCCGTGGTATAGGCAAGCGGGTCTGCTGCAACGGCTGATTCGAAGACTTTCCTCTCTCCATCGCCCAGCGTTCTGTCCACCCCGGCCTTGAAGCGTTCGAGCGCGGTCCTGTTGTAATCGAGCGATTTTGAGGCGTAGCGGATATAGTCGAGGTGGATGCCGTCCACGTCATAATGTTCCGTTATGTCCATGGCGATCCTGTAAAGATGCTCCTTCACCTCAGGGACGGAGTATGAGCAGTAAAGGCCTTCGATCTCCGACTTGTCCTGGTCCACCTGCCTCGTCAGAGATTTCAGGTAATCAGGGTCTTTCGGGTTGAGCTTCAGCAGCTGGCATGCAACGCTTCGATGGACCATGAGCCATTCAGGATGCCTGTTCACGATGTGGGAAGGTGAAGGGGGCAGGGCATTTGCAGGGCTCACAAACCCCATATTTATCCAGGCGTGGACCTTCAGGCCTGCCCTGTGCGCCTCTTCCAACACCTGAGCGAGTGGGTCGAAGGTATCCGGCATGGCTTTCAACTCTTCCGCCCTGGGCTCGAAAGCCGACCTGTAATATGCGTCTCCGCGCCCCCGGACCTGGACTATAAGAGTGTTGAAACCGCAGTCCTTCGCCTGATGCACCATCCCGCTTATTTTATCGGGTGTTGTGAGAGTCGTGCGGACCACCCACAGGGCTCTGACCTCGCGCTGCCCTGCTGGCGCTTCATTCGCGCCGGCGCTGAATATCAGGGCTGCCAGGAGTAGCAGGACGACTGCTGGTAGAATCAGCGCCGTCACAGGTGATACATTCTTGACAATCATTACTTGCCAGCCTTTCTGCGGTGCAGCCCGATAGTCTGCTGAACGCCTGTATTATGGAGATTGCATCGGGACGGTGCGGCATCTGTGGTGCCATGGCTTCTCTATTCCATAAAAAGCCTGCATGTTCCCTGCAGACATGAAAATGGCTGTCAGAACGGGAAAAATGGCGCTGAAATTTATGCTCCCGGTAGTTGACAAACGAATTTTATTCCTCTATAATATGGACGAACAAAGTGCCGGGTCGTCTAACGGTAGGACAGCAGACTCTGGATCTGTACGTGAGGGTTCGATTCCTTCCCCGGCAGTAAGTTAATACGCCCCGTTGGTCTAGAGGCTTAGGACGCCGCCCTCTCACGGCGGAAATCAGGGGTTCGAATCCCCTACGGGGTATAGGAATGTCCCGCTGGAACGGAAGTTCGGCGGGTTTTGTATGTACCGTTCTTTAAAACCTGTCAGATTCTACCGACGCTCAGCGTATTCCGGAAGAGGATATAATAAATTTTACTCAGAATTTGTTGACAGATCGATCATACTCTACAGTCATCGGGAGGCACAGGTGAATAAGATATTGTATCTGTTGTTTGCAACAGTCTTGATGGCCATGATAAATCCCGGCCCGATCCGGGCAGATGAATCGACAGGCTATTACAGGTTCTGGAGGGGATTCAAGATAGCCGGTATGACATCAGCCCGGTTCAGAGCGCAGCTTGCATCGAGGTTTATGCCGGCAACTGTGAAAATCAATGCAGGAAAAGGGCTGGTATCATATACAGTCGCCGTTCCGCCTTCTGAAAAGCCATCTGTCATACCGGACGAGTTTGCCCTGGTGGCATATGAGTCTGAAGAAAAATACCGAAAGCAGGCTTCCTCTCCTGAGGGACAGAGGTATGGCAGAATGCACTGGGATATCTTCGACAGTAAGACATCAAAGAGTATCGTGCCGGTCAGGTTTCATGAACTGAATCCAGATATCATTTCTGCAGATGTGGCCTACGACTTGGTGGACAGAAGTACTAACTGGCAGCAGGGCTATGTGACATTCATAATAGGGCTGAGAAGGGAAGATGTCGCACCTGCTGATTTTCTCAAGAGAGTCACATCGCACCTGAAGAAATCAGCTGAACTGTTTTCCAGATATGAATTACAGGGATATCTGGTGCTTACAACTGATGACTATCATGTTGCATATATCAAATGGCCATCGAAGGTAGAAGCAGATAAAGCCTTATCTTCCTGTGAGATCAATGAACAGGTGGTTAAAAGATCCAGGCTGTTCATGTCTATTCTGCAGAATCAGGCGGCTCGATCATTTGATGGAACAGTCAGGGACGGTGACTTCATAAACGTGAAGTTCTGATGTTCATGGCTTCAATGCTCAGGCATCTCTTACGGCCTTCAGCGGCCATCGATCTGATAATACGCCTCATCAATGTCGGCCTGATGACCCTTTGTTAGAGAGCATATTGATCGCCCGGTTTCCATGGATATGCAACAGTGAGCATCGCGGCAGACGGCTTCAACGGCAGTGCCTCCCTCACCTGCTCCTCTGGCGGGAAAGACCTCATGGAAGCTGTCTCGCTGCAGCTGAATGCGACCGGATACAATGACACTCAAGTAGTTAGCGCCAGTGAGCATTCAGTTTTATAATGAGCTCAGGCAATCTGATCTGTATAAGAAGAAATTTCACGCATCTTCATGACAGTAAGACTTTTCAGTCTTCGTCATGCACGGAGCTTGCTTTTCTTCGGGATGGAGTTCGTGAAGCTTTCGCTGCAGCCAGACTCTCCTTGATCGGAGCGTGTAGTGGCTGGTCAGACGCGGCGACGAGGGCCTCCAGTCTGTTTGTTATCTTGGTCGGGAGCTCCAGGAATTTTGCATTCTCATACCACATGCTCCCGTTCCAGATGTATTTGATTCCATCCATTTCATATTCCAATACTGCAGACATGTTTCTACCTCTTTCTATTGGCATTTTATTCAGTGAAGCCTTTGATGACTGGTTGTTCAGAGAACCTTCAGGAAATCAGACGAAGGTCAGAGAGGACTGAAAGCCGGCCGGAATCCGTTCCTCAGGGCAATGAAGCGCGTTGAAACTGCACAGAAGTTTTGATTATCACTATCTGACAAGTATACCACAAATTTAAGAGATTTGCCACAAGATTGAAAATAAACTTCAGATCCGGTTTTTCATTGTTGGAATAAGAAATTCTGACCCTTCTCAGGAAGATATTGCCATGGATTGTAATTCTTCCAGCAAGATCAGCTAATCAGGATGCTGTCAATGAGGGCTGCCCGTTTGGGATTATAGAACAGGATAAGCCTGAAACTCAAGATACATTCAGGTCATCTCTTTGATCCTGTCCCATCATGTGTCATTGCAGGGACCATTCTGCAGATGCCACTGATCATGAAATGCTGTCCTTCAGCTCACAACAGGTTCTGACATTGAGTGTCAGGAGGTCAGGAGTTTTGATTATGTACTTCAGGCTCTGCAGAATCCAGAGATGCTGCCAGAGTCGCAATCCAGTCTGCCCGATCCGGTTCAAACTTTTTAGAGCGTAAATACTGCGATTTTCAATATCTTTTGATCACTTTATGGAACAGTGACACGTGCATGTCATCCATATCTGATATTATATTACCTGTAACAAGTCTTGTCTGAATGGTAATGACTCGAAAAGCAGATATATACTCTTCGACTGCAGCTCAGGCAGCACCTTCATTCAAAGGATCGATTTTCAGGCTGAAACAGGCAAAAGCTCCGGTATGACGCTGTCTGCCTGAACTGTATGACAAGTCGGGCGGAGGGGGAGTTTCTGATGGGAAAAGTAATCAGCTCATCTGTGATAAGCGCCATCATCCTGATTATAATCTGCGCTGCATCAGGATCGGCAAAGGAGGGACTGACCGGGCGGATCATAGTCGTCTATGACAGCAGTATTACCATCAGCCTTGGTTCGGCTCTGGATGGCGTCTCCAGGGGGGATGTGTTCTGTATCGTCAAGGGCAATGTCATAATCGGAAAAGTCGAAGTCGAGGAGGTCGGCGATTATTGCAGCAAAGCCAGAATTTTGGAACAGTTGTCAGGTTTCTGCCCCGATATGAAAGTTGTCTCCCAGGGAGGGGCTTCTGGCAGTTCTACCGGTGCAGATGACGCTCAGGATATGGTCAGATCAAAGGTGGGAGTGATCCTGAAGGCTGCTGAAGACTGTGAGAGCCTGAAGGGTAATTTCGGCGGCTTATATGGAACGGACATCGGCTCTGCAGACGGCCTGCTGGTAAGGGATGTCCTCGAGATAACGAGAGACGGGAAGAAACTGGGAGAGGCCGTCGCTCTCAAGGTAGATAGTAAAGTCAGTATCATATGCATAAAGCCGGGTTGCACGGAGCATATAGCAAAGGGAGACAAAGTTCGATTTGTGCGCAGGCCGGCTCAGAGATTCAGCAGTCAGGCCTCTGCCAACATCGCAAGAAATCTCACAGAAGCGTATATCAAGGATAACGCCGCCAGGGTAGAGGTGATACAGCAGAAGCAGTATGTAGCGGATACCGGATACATAAGAATTGTCGCAGAGGTCGGTAACATCGGCCGGAGCACGGCTTCCGGAGTAAAGGTGACCTGCAACGTATACAGCTTTCATTCGAAGTTTCTCGGCACCAGCACAAGATACATTGGCACACTTGGTCCGGGTGAATCTGTAGTAGTTGAGTTCATTCCGGTAGTTGAATACCGCGGCTCTGATCTGAACCAGCAGGTTGAAGCGAGGTTCATCATACAGTATTGACGCGGCCTGTCTCTGGCGCTGACTGCCAGACAGGCTTCTTTATTACCATATGAGGAGGCGGATGTTATGAAAAAAGCGACAATGGCTATTCTGACAGCGCTGATGGTTATCAGCATCATACCGCATTTTGCCGCGGCTGAGAGCTTTACCGGCAGGTGCACCGGCGTGCTCGAGGGAGACATAATCGTAGTCAGCAGGGGAGGATGTGAATACACGGTGCGCATTGACTGCATAGACTGTCCCGAGCTGGACCAGGAATTCGGCAGTGAAGCAAGGCAGTTTACATCTGAGCTGCTGCTTGATAAAGAGGTATGGGTGGATGTGAGAAGGCCTGACAAGAGCCGGAGACTCATGTCCCGTGTGAAAGTAGGCGATAAGGATGCTGCCGTTGAGATAGCGAGGGCCGGATATGGCTGGTATTTTGACAGGCTTCACAAGGACAGCTCCATCGCGGCATCTGAAAAAGAGGCCAGGGAGAAGAAAACAGGGCTGTGGGCCTCCAGAAATCCTACAGCGCCGTGGGAATTCAGGCAGGGGAAATATGTGTCATCAAACTCCGGCGCGATCAACAGCGCCATGATAGACAAGGAGATGGTATGCGTGAAAGACGGCAGCATTGAATATCATCGCCCGGAATGTGACAAAGTCGAGAAAAAGAGCTATTTCATACTGAGGACCGATGCAAAGCAGATCGGAAAGCTGCCTTGCACTGAATGCAAGCCTGATCACATATTCAAGAAAAAGGCTGACGATTACGGCTATTTCGAGGCGCATAACCCCAAACTGGGCGTGGCCCCGGTCGGCGCATCGCTCGATGCGACTGATCTGGTTTATGTCACTGAGACCGGCTTCTCCTATCACCGCGCAGACTGCGGCTATCTGAAATACAGCAGCCGGTCTATTCCCAGGACTCAGGCAAAACAGTATGGCTACCGTCCCTGCAAGATATGCACGCCCTGACTGGCATCTCATTATTGCATATCCTCAAGGCGGATAGAAGATCATCTGGTTCGTGGCCTGCATGACTCAGGCGAATCCCGGAGGACAGCCACCTGATTGATAGAATGATGTACCAGATGAATTCTCCGAAAGAGGCCGGGATGACAGATTATATATTACTGATAGAAATAAGCGCAAGGCGACTGAAAGTCCTGGACGGCAGTGGCGTCGAGATAGAGGAGTTCCCGGTGATCTGCGGCCGGAAATCGCTTGAAGGACATAAGATTGCGGAAGGTGACGAGCGGACTCCGAGAGGAGACTATTATATCTGCACCATCAATGAAAAATCGAAGTTCACCGTCTTTTACGGTATCTCATATCCAAATGTGGAAGACGGGCAGAGAGGTCTGCGCGAGGCATTGATTTCGAAGCAGGAGATGGATGCGATCGGCACGGCACTGAAGGACAGGAAGCGCCCGCCCTGGGATACGAGGCTCGGAGGAGAGGTTGGGATACACGGCGGCGGTATTGACCGGGACGGAACAAGGGGATGCATCGGTATGAGAGATCAGGACGCGCTGGAGCTCAGAAGATATATATCCATGGGAATGCCTGTGAGACTTGTCTGGTGAAGCTCGACAGCCTGCTTCTCCGGTCGTCCTCGATGCCCTTCCATCCAGACCTCAATCTGTGATTAGTTTCACATAGTCAGGGCATCCAGGCACGTTCTCCATATCATGCTCGAAGATGACGAGATTATCCTGTTTGTCGCATTCCTTGAATCCAGAGAACTTGAAGGTCATATACATCATTCTGTTGCGATCGTTGGGGATCATCTCGGCGAGCAGTCGGACCTTCCTTTTCACGGCTCCGCTTATTATGTGGTGCAGCATCAGCGAGCCGACGCCTCTCGACATCACGCGGCACGACATGAGCAGCAGCTTTATTTTCCACTCGGCCTCGCCGGTCTCCACCAGGGCAAGCCCGATCTTGCCGTATGATCCGTATCTGTCTTCCAGCTCTGCTATCAGGAGCCTGTGCCTGGCCGATGTGCGGAGATTGTTCAGCTCTTCATACGAGTAGGTGTAGCCTGTCGTATTGAGCTGATTTGTGCGGACTGTCAGCTCTTCGGCTCTCTTCAGATCATCCATGCCTGCGCTTCTTATTGTGAACACCATCCCGAGCGTGGACAGGAACTCCTCCTTCGCCCCCTCGAAGCTCTCTTCGGCATTGTTCCGCCTGATGTCGGAGAGATACATGAGCCTGCGTTTCTTCGAGTCTTCAGTGATGAACCTGGGCTGCATCTCAGGCAGGCCCGCTATCCCGTCGAGGCTGTTTCCGTCCAGGCAGAGCACTTCCGGCAATGAGAAGCTCACCTCTTCTCTCTCGAACTGCTGGTCATCGACAAAAGCCAGCGTGTTTGTCCCTATGTTTATCGACTTCGCGATCTCCCTGATCGATGAGGACTTGGCGTTCCAGTTTATTTGAGGGTATATGAAGTAATCGCTGATGCCCAGCTCTTCCAGCTTCTTCATCGCCAGATCGTGTGAGTTCCTGCTGGCTATTGAGTGCAGAATGCCGCGCTCATCGAGCTTTTTGAGCAGCTGAAGGGCGCTTTCCCTGAGCGTCACGTTCCCGTTTTCCAGCAGGATGCCGTCCCAGAGCGTGTTGTCGAGATCCCAGACGAGGCACTTTATCTTTTCCCTCTGCCTGTCATCGCTTATATCATCCATCGTATCGATCACCTTCAGCGCCTGCCTGCAGACTCGGTCGAGTGCCTGGAGATCATTATCTGCTGGATCTGGCTGCTGCCTTCTATGATCTCCATTATCCTGGCATCCCTGAAATATCTCTGGACAGGGTAGTCTTCTCCGCACCCGTTTGCCCCGTGTATCTGCACAGCGTCAGATGCGGCTTTCACGGCGGCGCGGGAAGCGAAATACTTTGCGACGCAGGTCTCCATTATGGAATCCGGATCGCCTTGATCCTTGAGGGCTCCGGCGCGCCTGCAGAGAAGCCGCGCCGCTTTCGAGCCGGCGATCATGTCGGCGAGCATCTGCTGAATCAACTGGTGCTCTTGCAGATAGCGCCCTCCCTGCCTGCGCTCGCAGGCATATGCTAGAGACGCATCGACGCAGGCCTGCGCGAGGCCGACACACCCGCAGGCGATGCAGTACCTGCCCAGGTCGAGAGCAGTGCCTGCCACGTGCGAGAACCCGAAGCCGATTCTGCCGAGCAGGTTTTCCGCCGGGATCTCGCAGCCATCCAGTCTGAGGCTGGCCAGCATGGCCGATCTGAATCCGAGGAGCCCGCTCATCGGCTCAATCGTCATATTGGGCGAGTCCTTTTCTACAATGAACGCGGTGGGCCTGTCTTCATATCTCGCTATTATAAGGAAGAGATCTGCGATCTGCGCGCAGGAGATCCATTTCTTTTCTCCGTTGATGACATAGATATCGCCTCTGGCTTCTGCGGAGCACTCCACGTTCTTTGCATCGCTTCCTATATTGGGTTCGGTGAGCGCGAAGGCTCCCAGTATCCCGCCGGACGCAGGTTTCGGAAGCCATTTCTCTCTCTGGGCGGCACTTCCCCAGCGCTGAATAGCCAGCGATACCATGCCATGAACTGTTATCAGGCTGAGCAGTGAAGCGCTTCCTCTGCCGATCTCCTCGCAGAGGAGGCCGTATGTTGTCATATCCATCGACATGCCGCCGCAGCTCTCAGGGAGGAATGGAGCCAGCCAGCCTTTACGGGCAAGATTCAGTATCGTTTCGGCAGGTATGCGGCCGCTCTTGTCGTGCTCATCGGCGTGAGGGGCGATCTCTTGATCGACAAAGCCTCTGAACTGTTCACGCATCGAACTCTGAATCTCTGTAAGCTCTGTGCTCATGGCTCAGGCCTTCTCCGGAGATGTCTTGCGGTGAACGTAGCCTGTAAGAGCATTTATCGTCGCAAAGTTCT
>Ga0302252_1000376_pt1 | contig 42188 bp, 66 predicted proteins | sample AAG_RA_Leu_MG_FD_193511 | JGI IMG/M metagenome (GOLD analysis project Ga0302252, IMG submission 193511) | Enriched activated sludge microbial communities from anaerobic digester in WTTP, New Holstein, Wisconsin, United States - AAG_RA_Leu | ecosystem: Engineered > Bioreactor > Anaerobic >... | reverse complement strand
AAAAAAAAAAAAAAAAAAAAAAAAAAAAAAAAAAAAAAAAAAAAAAAAAAAAAAAAAAAAAAAAAAAATATGTAACTAAATGTAATCCCCTTCTTTTATAAGGGATTTGATCTCTTCTTTTTTAAGGGATTCGGCACAAAAACAACATGCAGTTTTGGGGAGGGGGGTCATTATTATTAGTAATATTATTAACACGAAATGTATGACACCCAAAACGCTCGCCTTGCCCCCGACCCCAAACCCCGTCCTGGGCCGTCCTAGTGTGTCCTAGAGCCATGTCCCATACGTGAAAAAGCCCGCACTCGGCGGGCTCTCCAGCTAGCGTCCATAGCGCCTAGTCTAAAGAAACTTCTACATCTTGCGATTCGTGTTCCTGCATCAAACGCGCAATGCGTTCGTCCCGCCGAAGAACGGACAGGATTTTCTTCACACTAACACCCTTTTCCTTTGCCTTCGCTTGAACCCACATCTTTGCTTCGGTGAAAGTGATTTCCTTTACTTCAGAAATGGCGTCATAAGTCGAATAAACCGGTTCGTTATAGCCCTCCCTGAATCTCCATTCCTTATCGTAAACTGAATGGAATTTTTCTGTCAGTTCCTTAGATTTTTCTTCGTCCTTGCTATAACACCGGCGCTCGATCGCCTGAATGATCAACTTATTAACGGTATTTTGTGGAACGTCGCCAGTGAAGAACTCGAAGCCATGAATAGTAACGCTTGCCATGATAGTGATCCTTGAAAACGCGTTAATGCGTAACGCTACGCTAGGGTAGAACACCCTGGGATGACTTCGATCATCCCGCGATGCTCTGCTTCAAGCCAGCCCTGATTTTAAAGGGATTAAGACGCCTCGTCTTCGTCCGGTGCATCCGCTATCAAATCATGGGGATAGTCTGGGCCATTCGCCCCGTAGACCCTCCCTGTGTTAGTGTACACGGTCGAGTCCTGTTCTCGACCGCCGGCCCAGACGAGCTCTTCGCCGTCATCCGGGCAATCTTCTGCCGTGACTATCTGTCCGTCACGGCGAAGGTAGCGTTTCCCAATTACAATTGGGAGGGTGAGCTGGGTCATTTTATACTCCATGTCGTGCCCCTTTCATTAACTATGCCTATATGATAGTTCCGAATTGGAGGGATTCAAGTTTGGTTACACTATATTACATCTTCCGTTCAGACAAGTTAGTCTACCCTAACTATGATGCCGGGAACCCTTTTTTCCAAGTGTTGTTTTCCCGTTACATTGCCCCTGGGCGAGCGCCTTTATATATGGCTCATAAATTGATAGCACTACATTGCATGTCGAAAGTATTACTGCATGCCCGCACAGTAAGAAAAAAGGATTGTTACCCTGGGGGTAGGGGCAAATTATGGGCGCGTGAAAAAATATATATTCCATCCTCCCAAATTTTTATAAATTTTCAGTCTCCTAGAGAACAATGTCACTTTCAGAATATCTATGACGCTTCACAAATTCCTTATCCGCCCGACTTGACTTCAGCTTCGCGCGCGCGTAGAAACATCTATCATGGCGCTCAAAAATTTATCCTATAGCCACGAGGCCCTAGCCGATGCGATCTTGGCGAATCCTCTCATATCGCAGGGCGACCTAGCGATTACCTTTGGCTATACCGAAGCATGGATTTCAACCATCATCCGCTCGGATGCCTTTCAGGCCCTGTTGTCTGAAAGACGTTCAAAATTGAGTGATCCGCTTGTGCGTCAGGCGCTTGAATTGCGTTTTCAAAACATGGCTTCGCGGGCATTATCCGTTCTTGAGCACAAACTTCAAAAAGACCCAGAGGAAATTTCTGACAAGCTGGCACTTCGTGCCGCAGAACTAGGTGCGAAGGTAAGCGGAATTGGAGAATCACACAATACAATAGTCATCAATCCGAATCGTATAAGCGAACTTGCGGAACGTATTTCGAAACTTAATAGGACGAATGGAAATGTCATCGAAGCAGTTGAAAAGAATCCCTCAACAGAAACCGCCGACGCCAACGCGGCCGGAACGCCAACGCTATCAATTTGCAACAGCGGACCTGAAGAAGTTGGTGGATCACTTCAAAAAGGTCAGACGTAGCGAAGCGTCCTAATGCTACATCCCCGATAAAATGAAGCTAACTTCCATTCTCGTTGAGAACTTTGCCGGATTGTTCCTTTCGCAAAACTACGATCATCCGGCACCCGTTCCAAAGTTTCATCGGGAATGTTGGGATTTATATTGCAGCGATGCCCGGGCCGTTGCGATAGCCGCTCCGCGCGGTCATGCAAAATCTTCTTCATTAACGGTTGCTTTCATCCTAGCTTCCGTTTGTTTCCGTTCAGCATCCCACGTTCTTATTCTAAGCGCAAGTGAAGACTTAGCTTTCGGTCATCTTGGTGATATTGCCAGGGAGTTTCGGGATAATGAAGACTTGATTCAACAGTTTGGAATCCAAAGTTTCACAACAGAATCTAAGGGTGAAATTATCGTCAAGAGTGATGATGGACACGAGTTTAGAATTCTAGCTCGCGGCGCTCGCCAGCGACTTCGGGGTCTGAAATGGAATAACAAACGCCCAGACTTGATCGTATGTGATGACCTTGAATCCGTGGAAGTTACCGAAACAAAAGACCAGCGAATGAAATTTGCCCGTTGGGTCTTGCGCGTTATGATTCCCTTGCTTTCCGTAAGCGGTAAGGTAAGATGGCATGGAACTATCCTCGATAAGGATTCCATGCTTAATCGCTTCATGAGCGATGATACGTGGGTTTCACGTTTATATAAGGCCCATCGTTCCTTCAACGACTTCAGTGAAATCCTATGGCCAGAACAGTATAATGAAGCTGCTTTGAGGGAAATTCGTCAACGCTTCATCAATAGCGGTGATGGTCCTGGCTATGCAATGGAATATCTAAATGATCCCATCGACAATGAAAATGCCTATATCCAAAGTGATTGGTTTCTTCCGCTTGGCCATTCGGAAGATGAAATTGAAGCGGTACGAAAATCAATTAGAATCTATGGCATTGCGGCTGACTTCGCAATATCAACTCGCGATCACGCCAATAGAACTTCGATCACGGTCGGTGGACAATGCCTCAACAATGATCTATGCATTGTCGATCAATATTGTGGTCGATGGGATTCACTTGGAATCATTGATCGCATCTTTCGCGTTGCCGCAAAGTGGAATCCCGATATCTTCTGGGTCGAACAAGGACAAATTTGGAATTCACTATATCCAATGATCCGTCAAGAGATGCAAAGACGAAATCAATGGATCAACTTCATTCCACGCGTATCGATCAAAGACAAAGCCTCACGTGGGCGGACGTTCCAAAAGAGAATGCGCGCAGGCAGTATAAAATGGGATATGGAAAAAGATTGGTTTCCAGATATGCAGGATGAGATTCTCCACTTCACGGGATTCAGCGAAGCTCAACTGGATGACCAATTTGACAGCGTGTCCTTGCTTTGCCTTGGCTTCGCCACGATGCAAGATTTGAGTGATGAATATGATAGTGAATTTCCAGAAGAAGACGATCGCCCATTCATCATGCGTGGGCAATCGCCTGTGACGGGATATTGAAATGAATCTCCAAAAATACATCAATATCCGTGGTATTGAATCTAAGCCGAACATCGCTGAGATGTTCTCGGTTGAAGATCGTCAGTCTATTGCTAACCATGTTTTTCAAGGTTTCGATCAAGATAAACAATCCCGTTCTCAGTGGCTTCGGCGGAATGAAGCTGCAATGGACCTAGCATTGCAAATTGTAAGAGAAAAAACTTCGCCTTGGCCCGGATGCGCAAATGTAGCCTTTCCCTTGATTACTATTGGAGCACTTCAATTCCATTCTCGTGCGTATAGTTCACTGATCCAGACTCCTCAAAATGTAAAGTGTCAAGTTCCAGGCTTAGACCCACAAGGACTGTTGAGCGAAGTTGCTGATCGCGTTGGTCGATATATGTCCTATCAGACTCTAGTTGAGGATGAATCCTGGGAAGAGCAGCATGATCGTTTGTTATTGGTTGTTCCAATTGTCGGATGTGCCTTCATCAAAACTCGGAGAAGCGAACAAAAGAACGTCTCGGAGCTAATTCTTCCGCGTGATCTTGTCATTGATTACTATGCGAAGAGTGTTGAGGAATGTAATCGAAAAACACAAATTCTAACGCTCTACAAAAATCAAGTCTACGAACGCGTCGTGAGCGGTCTGTTCTGTGATATATTGAATGAGTCTTGGTTCCGAAATCCTATCGTTGAGGATGCAAATCAGAATGAACAGAATCGGACGGGAACTCGTCCGGTTAATCTACAAAACGAAAGCAATCCCATTACTTTACTTGAACAACACTGTTGGCTCGATCTTGACGGGGATGGCTATAGCGAACCATATATTGCCACGATTGAATATTCATCTAAGTGTTTGGTTCGCCTAGTCGCTAGATGGAATCATCCTGAAGACGTTGAGCGGACGCTCAGTGGAAAAGTCCTCAAGATTCATGCTGAGGAATTCTATACAAAATATCCTTTCATTCCTTCTCCGGATGGTTCAATCTACGATCTCGGCTTTGGAACACTTCTCGGGCCGCTGAATGAAAGCGTAAATAGCCTAGTCAATATCCTAATCGACAGTGGTTCCCTAAATGTTTCTGCTGGCGGTTTTCTAGGAAGTGGCACAAAAATCCGTGGCGGCCAGACAAACTTTTCAATGTTTGGATGGAAAACCGTAGATTCACCTGGTGACGATCTTCGCAAAAACATTGTTCCGTTTCCCGTCCGAGAACCTTCTCAGGTTCTTTTTTCATTATTGCAGCTTCTCATAAACTTCACCCAACGCATCCCCGGAACTACGGATACTATGGTCGGAGAAAATCCCGGCCAGAATACTCCAAAGTCCAATATGGATACGATGGTCGAACAAGGAATGAAAGTCTACAATGCCATCTATAAACGTCTATGGCGTTCGATGAAGGCGGAGTTTAAGAAGCTATATATCCTAAATGCCCGCTTTAGCCCTGCGCAATTTATGTTTGGAACGGAAATGATGCAACGATCAGACTTCCTAAATGATCCTTCGCAAATTTCCCCAATGGCTGATCCGTATGCGGTAAGTGATACGCTCCGCATTCAAAAAGCCTCTGCCATTAGCCAACGCGCAATGGGTGTTCCTGGGTATAATCGTGATCTTGCGGAAAAGGAATTCTTGCGCTCAATGGGTGTTCAAAATATTGATGCCCTCTATCCCGGTCCGCAACAAACCGGTCCATTGCCAAATCCGAAGGTAATGATCGAACAAATCAAGGCCCAGACACGTCTAGAAGCCGTGAAGATTCGACAACAAGAATTCGTCCTCAAGCAATACGAACAAATCCGAGTGAACAATGCTAATATTCTAAAGATGGAAGCCCAAGCAAAACAACTACTGGCCCAAGCAGAATCTACAGTAAATCAAGATATAATGGATGCTATCAATACACTTGTCCAAACTACACAAGCACACAACGAAGAAATGAGGAAAAACATTGAACAACTAACCCTAGGAATGGAAAATGAAAGCCGAGGAACTAGCGGAGTGGAAACTCCACCCAGTAACCAAGGAAGTAATGAAGTGGCTCCGGGAACAAATCCATCGCTTGGAAACGGGATGGTCAACCGGTAGCTTTTATGGAGAACGTGAATCCATAAGCGGCCAAGCACAATGTCGTGCGTTTCGTAAGGTATTGGAAATCGAAGTAACGGAGTTAAATGATGTCGATAGTGAATAACAGTGGTGTTAAACCTCTCGGTCGAGCAGTTTTGGTAAAGCATATCGAACGCAAGGAAGGTCTTATCATCATCCCCGAGACAGTCGCCGAACGTACATTGATGGTAGAAACGGAAGTTGAAGTCATTGAAGTGGGACCGGAATGCTGGAAAGATGAAACCCCTCGCGCCAAACCCGGAGATAAAGTCCTAATTGCAAAAATGAGTGGTTATATGGTCGGAAAGTCCAAAGATGGCGAACGCTATCGTTTGGTAAATGATCGAGATATTTTTGCACAAGTAATGGAGTAACGAAATGGAAGACAATGAAAAGGAAGCTCGTTCGCTTGGGTGGACGCCAAAGGAAGAATTCCGAGGAAGTCCTGAAAGATGGATTGATGCGGACGAATTTCTCCGCCGTGGTCGAGAAGTTATGCCTATCTTGAAAGCCACGAATCGTAGGCTTGAAGAACAAGTACAGCGTTTGCAAAATGCACTTTCTTTGAAATCTACTGAATTCGATTCGCTCACGCAAAGTGTAGCTGAATTGAAGGAATATCAAGTCAAAGAAATGGCCCAGCGTATCGCCCAAGAGCGTTCTTCTTTGCGCGAGCAACTAAAAGAAGCTCGTGATGAAGGTGATACGAAACTTGAGGGCCAAATTGAGGATCGTTTGGATGAATTGAAGGAATTGAAGACGAAAGTTGAACAGGCTCCGAAACAAGTTGTTCCAACTCAGCCGCAGCTTTCACAAGAATTTCTTGAATGGTCCATGCAAAATCCATGGTTTCAAGTCGATCAAAGAAAGACTGGACTTGCGCTAGGTATCGGAAGGGAACTTCAAGCTCAAGGTATTAGTGGAAAAGCCTTCTATGCACGTCTAGATGAAGAACTGCAAAAATCCTTTGGTGAACGATCCTTTTCAAAGACTGAAGGCGGTTCTAACGGGAATCGAAATGAAGGTTCTAAGGGAAAATCCTATGATGCGCTTCCACCTGACGCACAAGCAAAGTGCGACGCCGATGCAAAAAAGTTTGTCGGTAAAGGAAAAGCTTTCGCCAACCTAGCCGAATGGCGCTCCCAATATGCTAATCTGTACTTTGCCGGAGAATAACCAGTGAATCCCTCAAACCTTCCTAAGCGTCGCGTAACGGAATCCACGCGGATTCCTATGTCCACGCCGGAACAGCAGCTAAAAGTTCCTGATATTCCCGGATATCATCTTCATTGGCACTTGGAACACAACATACAACGTGCCTTAGCCGCAGGCTATGAATTCGTTGAAGATGACCAAGTACTAGTCACAGACAAGGGCGTAGCAAATAATAAAGAAGAAACTGGTTCAACTGATCTTGGATCGAAGATTTCCATTCTTGCGGATCGGTCAAATGGCGGAAGCCGTTTGTATTTGATGAAGCTAAAAGAAGAATGGTGGATGCAGGATCAAAAGAAACAACTTGAAGTATCTGAATCAATTGCAGCGACTATGCGAAGCGGCACAGTCGGTGCAGATAAGGACCCGGATGTAGCGAAGCGCTACTTGAAAACGGGTCAAGATTTGTTTATTCCTAAACATCGATAGGGTTTTAAAATGGCTAATGCTAATACGCCGTTCGGCCTATCTCCAGTGGCGAATCTAATCGGTAGTCCTTGGACAGGCGCGGCAAAGACTTTTTTCATTGCTCAGAGTGATCCAAATGCCTATGCGATTGGTGATCCGCTTACTCTTGCTGGCGGTAGCGATGGTAATGGGGTGCCTACTGTTACTCTTGCCACTGCTGGTGCTTCACACGTAATTCTAGGTCCAATGGTAGGAACTGGCGGTACTGTATACGGTGGGGCTTTTGTTGACCCAAACTCTACATCTTCAACGGTCATTCCTGCGACAAAAACAAAGGGATATTATGTTGACGTAGTTGTTGATCCAGATGCCTTGTTCGTTATTCAGGAAGGCGGTGCCGGGCCTGCCTTGACTTCTGCCGTCGGTGGAGCGGGTCGTAATTTTAATCTTGTAAGTGGTGCAAATAACGGTTTCGTAAGTGGCTGGCAATTTGATGACACTACCGGAACTACGGCTGCCACGGGCCAGATTCAATTGGTCGGTCTATTGCGAACAAGCGATAATGCTTTTGGAACCTACGCAAAGTGGGTCTGTCGTATCAATCAGCATCAATTTAATGGTGCTCTTGCTGGAGTCTAAAAATGGTTGCTGGTGTCATCAATACAGGCAGTCACCCAAAACTATTGTGGCCGGGTGTCTATACTACGTGGGGCCAAGTCTACAATGAACATCACGAAGAATTCACTGAACTCTATGATGTTCGGGATAGCGATAAGGCTTATGAAACTGCGGTTCAAGTAACGGGTTTTGGTCTGGCCCCAGTCAAACCGGAAGGTACTTCTATCACTAACGATAGTGAACTTCAAGGCATTTTGACGAATTACGTTCACGTTCCATACGCGCTTGGTTATCAAGTAACATATGAAGAACAACGTGACAATCTCTATGAAGAAGTTTCGATGCGTCGTGCGAAGGCAAATGCTTTCTCGATGCGCCAGACAATTGAAACTTCTGCGGCGTTCATCTATAACAACGCTTTCAACAACACCTATTTCACGACGGGTGATGGCGTGGCGTTGGTATCGAATGCTCACGTAGCGGCAGTTGGGGGAACATACAGTAATGCTCTTACGCCTTCGGCAGATTTGAGCGAAGCTGCACTGGAAGATGTAGTGATTCAAGCTATGCAGTTTAAGACTGATCGTGGCTTGTTCATCAACATCATGCCTCGTTCACTTATCATTCCGCCGCAAGAATGGGCTAATGCGCACCGCATCCTGAAGTCAGTTCTTCAGAATGATACTTCCAATAATGCGATCAATGTTCTCAATGCAACGAATGCATTTCCGGAAGGCATCAAGCTAAATCATTATCTAACCCAGCCTCATGCATGGTTCGTCCGAACAAATTGCCCTGAGGGAATGACGTTCTTCTGGCGCGATCATCCTGATCTAGCTCAGGATAATGATTTTTCAACTAAGAACCTTATGGCTTCATGCTATATGCGCTTTTCAATGGGCTGCACTGATCCACGAGGAATTATCGGCTCGAATGGTCCGTAATGGTTTGGGGTCTAAGGGTCCGCTATAACGGAGTCCCTTCTATCCCCGATGGGGCATATAGTCAATTCTTCTTGAGACTATATGCCCCATTTTTATTCTAGATTGGAAATTTAAAATGTCTACTTCTCGCTTCACGAATGGATTTACGCAGAATTCATCCTTCCAGCCTTTCGGCCAAATGGGAATCCCTGATCCTGTTTGGATGATGCAAGATTCGGATGATATGTTCAATGTAGCGATGGCTACAGGCTATACCGTCAGCGCAACTGGCAATGGTGCAGTAACAAAACAGAATGCCGCAGGTGGTGTTGTATTGTTTACCACAAATACCTCGACGCCACTTGCAACGGACTATGTTTCTATCCAACGTCCGAACGGAAATTTTCAATTGTCTTCTAGCGCCAAGACTGCTTTCGTTGCTAGAATTAGTCTTGCGGATATCGTAAATCCTTCCGTTGACATCGGTTTAATTGATGTAACCTCGACGCCTTTTAGTGACATCACGGACGGTATTTATCTGTCAACCGTGAGTGGTAGTTCAACTTGGAGTCTGATTGCTCGTAGCGGTAATTCTACGGTCGGAAGTGCTGCTCTGAACTTTACTCCAGTTGCAAATACTTTCTTCGATATTGGTTTCTTGTACACGCCTGAGTTTGGGAATGTAATTGCCTTTGCTGGAAGTAATCTTGTTGGAAATAAAAGTGGTGGTCAGGAAGATCGTGCTTTGCTAGGGCCTGTTGCACGAATTACGCCAACAGCGTTGACTTCCGCCTTGCTCAGTCCCACTATTTCTATCCAAAGCGGCACAGCTACTTCAAAGACTATGCAGCTTGATTTTTGGTCTTGCGCAACGGAACGATAATGTTTCGGGTTCGCTTTTCAGCCGATAGCAATAAGAATTGTACGTTTCAAGCCTTGTTCAAAGGCAAAGAAGGTACATATCCTCTTTTAGCTATTGCGAATTTGAACGGTCACCCTAGTCGCTTGAAGTTTGAATCCGTTTCATATACTATAAGCGAAGGATGTGAAGTAGAATTATTTTGGGATCAAAATGATCCTTTTATGGTTCTAAGCGGAAGAGGTTTTATAAAGTTTGATGGTGGTATTCATACTGAGCGTGAAAATGTTCAAATTCTAAACTGTTTTGTCAAGAGCGAAGGCACAGTGTGCCTTTTTCTTGACGCGGAGAAACAATAATGGAAAATGTAAAAGTTGTTACTGGGAACAATCTAGGCGTTAATCTGCTAGGTTCCTTTGGGGCTACTTCAACGGGTGCAGGCAGTTGGACCTACATGTCAACTGTCTATGCATCCTTTCAAGCAGTTGTAACAGGAACTGGTAGTGTCAGTGCTACTGTAGCTATTCAAGGTTCGAATGATGGTATTAATGCTGTAACTACACCAATTAATACTATTACTATTGCCAGTGGTGCCAGTCCGCAAAGTGACGGTTTCACAGCTGTGACTGCTTGGAAATACGTTCGAGCAAATGTAACGGCACTTACTGGAACCGGCGCGCATGTTCAAGTAATTATGGGGAACTAAAGTGGCCTTTACAGCCGCTTACATTATCCAGTCAGCTTATGAAGATGCTGGCAAACTTGGTCTTGGGCAAGCTCCTTCTCCCGCACAACAACAGCGGGGACTTGCTAGACTAACGGATATGATTAATCTATGGGCCACGCAGGGACTGAAACTGTGGCTTTGGCAGACAATTAACATTCCTCTAGTGCAGGGGCAATCATTATACACACTGAATCCTTCTGGAAACATAGTGATGACACAGCCCCTGCAAGCTATTACGGGCTATTATCTAGATAGTAGCAATACTAACTCAAGACCTCTATTCAACTATAGCCAGACAGACTATGCACTTCTTGCAAATAAATCGCAACAGTCTGCTGTAAATAGTTTTACCGTAATTAAAACCTTCAATAGCTTCAATGTACAGCTATGGCCAGTTCCAGATGGAAGCGGTGGTTCGGTAAATCTCTTGTTGCGCGTTCACGCAGTTGTTCCAATAAATTCAACCGATACTATACAATTTCCTGATGAATGGGCCATCGCCCTTCGATGGGGACTAGCAGATGAAATCGCAACTGGAAGCCCGAAAGAAGTCCAAGACCGTTGCGCACAACGTGCTTCTGCCTACCGCACTGCACTAGAAGGATGGGACGTAGAAAGTGCAGAAGTACGTTTTGGTATTGATATTCAAACACCTTACTCTAGATTTCGGTAATGGGCAAGCAACGAGTTCAGGCTTTCTATCCGCTATCGAATAGAGAAACTTCGATAGCGATGGATGCCCATTTGATAAATGGAATTGTGGAAAAGGGTAATCCTCACGATGAAGTTTGGATCAGAAAGCGCCCGGGCTATATATTGTCTAGTACACTTCCTGCTGGACAAGCTAGTGGTATCACGTATACTTATTGGGGTTTGCTTTCAGTATTCGGAAATAATGTATATGTAGTCTCTACTAACCTTGGTTCTCTTGGTGCCCCTGCAATTGGAATGGTAGCGGGCAGGAATTCTAGCACAGGGACTGATGGAAATACAATTTTAATTAACACTTCCGCAGCGGCATGGGTTGTAGATTATTCGACTCTTTCCCACACTAATACGCTAACGAATGTAACAAGTGGAGCTAGCTTTGCAGGCACAACTCTGATAAATGGCTCAGCCTATCTTGATGGAACTTACTATCTAGCTTCTGCCGTTGGCATTTATGCTAGTGACCTGAATGATCCCACAAGTTGGCCTGCACTTAATGTCCTAAAGAACCAATCTGAAGGTGATGATTTTGTATACATGGCTCAACAGCTAGTGTACATTATCATGCTCAAGCAGTTTTCGATTGATGTCTATTATGATGCCGCAAATCCTACCGGTAGTCCTCTAGGTCGCGTAGGTGGGGGCAAACAGAATATCGGATGCTTTAATCCCGCTACAGTGCAGAACTTCGGTGAACTTTTGGTGTGGGTTGGTAATACTGTAAGTGGCCCGAATGGTGTGTATGCAATGGAAGGGTTGAAGCTGTCGAAGATTTCAACGCCAGCCGTGGAACGATTGATTTTTGGAAATCTTGGGGGAACACTGTATTCTTTCAATTTTTCGGTAGCTGGCCACGTTTATTATTGTTTGACTTCTACTACAGTAAACTATACTCTTGCTTACGATTTCCTGATGCAAACATGGTACATTTGGCAATCGCCAACAGGAAGCTATATGCCAATTGCAGAATCGACAGTCGATACGCAAGGAAACATTTATCTGCAAGATATCTCGAATGGAAATATTTACACGGTTGATCCTACAGCTTATGCGGACAATGGTGTGCCATTCGCCTTAACATTACAGACTGACAATATAGATTTTGGTTCGCGCTCATTAAAGAATAATGTCTATGTTGATCTTGTAACGGATCAAGTTAGCAATTCTGTTGCTACTATAAGCTACACCACGGATGACTTCCAAACATTTTCAACACCACTAGCTCTTGATTTATCACAAGATCGTGTCTTCATCAGTGATCTTGGTGAGTGGCGAAAGATTGCTTTTAACATAACTCATAATATGCAACTAGACTTCCGTATCAAGGCACTTGAATTCACTGCTGATGCAGGTTCCTTCTAATGGCACTTTTTCCTGATCCTCCTACCTTTGCGGAAGTTTCTATCAAGGACTCCACAGGGCAGGAAATCTTCAACCCACTCTGGCTGAATTGGTTTCTAGAACTTGCGCAAACTATTTCGGGCTTGCAGGGTGTTACAGCAACCATCACAATAGCAAAGCTGACCCCCAGCGGAAGCAATGGTTCTTTAACATTCACGAATGGTATTCTAACTTCCTACGTTGGCGCAACATGAATGCTTTGGAAATCATTGAAAATAAATTTCCTCCTCCTTACGATCTGCGGATGGAGAAACTAATGCGAGTTATGATGGGAAAAGATCGCATCTTCCAATATGGAGATTTTGTCTTTACCGTCAGCCCTGTTGGAATTGTTCATATGTACGGTGGGGAAAAAGGAAAGTTGGAAAAAGTAGCGGAGCGATTCCTAAAGGATGCGTTTGACAAAACTGGTCTTTCTATGCTAGTAGGTGTGGCAAAACGAAAAGCCTGTCTTTATTTTGTCCGAAAACTAAAAGGACAATATCTAGGAACGAAAGACGGATGCTATATGTTTGCTTTCTATAAGGAAATAAAATGAGCGGGGATGTAGGAAAAATCCTTGAAGTTGCGGCAGTAGCAGCGGCAGCTTACTTTACGGCTGGCGGGTCGCTTGCGGCGGAAGGTGCGGGAGCAGGTGCTGCGGGTGGAATGGCTGGCGCAGGGGAAGCCGCTGCTGCGGGGTATGGTAGTGCGGCAGAGCTAGGTGCTGCGGAAGCGGCAGGCGCTGGTGCTGATGCTGGAATGATCGGTGCGGCAAGTGGTGGACTTGGTGCGGCTGGCACTATAGGGGCTGCTGGTGTGCTAGGTGCCGGTGCGCTTAATGCAGGGGGAGATTACGGTCTAATGGGAGCCGCTGGAGACGCTGCTGGTGATCTTAGTGGAATGGCTCTAACGGGATCAACACTTGGTGCTCCAACTGCGGGGGGATATACTGTCCCAAATGCTCTAGTAGGTTCTGCTGCCACTGAGCCAGCGGTTGCCACAAGTCCTTTGACGTCAACGCTAGATTGGCTATCGAAGAATAAAAATCTAGCCCTCGGTGCAGGGAAGTTGATGGGTGGCTTGTATATGATGGGAGGACTGGCTCCACAGAATAGAGCTATCATGGGTCAAATGCAACAGAATATTGGAAACCTACAGCCAATTCCTGCTTCGCAAGCGAATTTAACAGATGCGCAATTGCAGGCAATTCAACGCAGTATGGCAGCACAAGGCTACATAGGTAGTGGTAATATGATGTCTGCTATCGCTAAGGGGGCACTTGGGCAACAGCTACAAGTAGAGGGATACAATAATTCAGTAGCTGCGCAAAAGCAAGCATTGCTAGCACAAGAACTTCAAAGCTCCAATACCAGTGCTGCTGCTACTCTAAGCGGAATGGGCTTGCTCGGTGGTGGTATCGCAACTCTCGCTGGATGGAAATAAAATGGCTGGTCTAGCAGATTTCTTTATCTCGCCTATTCAACAATCCCTTAATGAAAATAGGAAGAGTGCTCGTTTTGCCCAAGAACAACAGGTAAATACGCAAAAATTGGAAATGAACAATTTAGCAATAGAACAAAAACAACGACAAATGCAAGCGGAACAGGGGATGAGAAACGAAATAGCGAAGATGCCCCCAAATTTGAGTCCAATGCAGCAATTATCCTATCTAAGCGTAGCTGCTGCTAGAGCGGGCGATTTCAATGCTATGGATAAAACCATGGCAGCGCAGGGTCAATTTATGGCCAGAATGGCCCAGGCGGATGAATATAAAGCCCGTACTGCAACAGAGCAGGCTAAACACCAAATCACTGGGCTTGATTTGATTTCTAAAATTGCTCCTATGATTCATTCGCAACAGGAATTGGATCAAGCTCTAGAACAGTATGGATTGGGTTCTATGAAAGGCCAAATTCAGTACAGCCCAGAAACGATGCAGCAATTGGCTAATCTTGCGATAAATGCTAAAGATCAGATTCGTCTGAAACTTGATGCAATGAAGACAAGTGCTTCTATTCAGAATATGAATAATGAAATTCTGAATAGAAATACAAAAACTGCTAATGAGGCGCTTTTGAACAATGCTAGGATTCAAAAGATCCAAGAAGAAATTAAACACATCGGTGTAAAGGGTGGTTCTAAGGGCAGTGAAGTTGCGATGGGCGCTCCAACTAATACAGAGATTAATTCTATCGGAAGTCTAATTTCTTCCTTTGCTCCAGGGCAGACTTCTCGTGCTCCAATGCTTGCAGGGCAGATTAAAGAATATCAAAGAAAGAATCCTGCACTGTCGTGGCAAGAGGCTACAGATAGAGTGATGCCTTTGGCAATTCAACAGGGGATGTTTGGGCCACCGGAAGCGATCTCTAGAATTTATAATCAAAACCTGTTGAAAAATTCGAACGCTCAGCCTGCACAGTCTACGGATAAAAAAGAACCTACACTTCCGCCGCAAACACAAGCAAACACTTTGCCAATTACACCTAACTTAACGGAAGAATCCCTCCAACCAAATCACTACTATGTTGGCGATGGGCATGTCTATTTCGTAGACTCGCAGAAGAATAAATACGAGGTAAAATAAATGCCTTCTATTTTTTCTGATGCAGTGCCTCTGTCTGGAAATACTAATAATGTATTTTCAGATGCGGAGACGCTGCCAAAACAAAATAATATTTTTGTTAATGTCAAAACTTTGCCTCAGAAAGAACAATCGATTGATGAAAAAACTGGAATGCCCTCTAATGAGTCATTGTTTCAACAATACATGACTCCGAGCGGAATCACATTTGATCCAAATGCGGGAATGCATCCTTCGCCCAAGGATAGGTTTATTCACGGTGCAAAGGAGCCGTATAAGGAACCTTTGGTCCACGAAACAGAACGTAATTTCTATAATGCTTACGTTCCACCAATCGAAAAGAGTGCGAAAGCAATTGGGGCATTTGGTGAGAATCTAGCAAAGCAAACGATTAAGGATATCAAGCATGCTCCGCTAGGTGTTTATCATAACATCGCTACTGTATTGGATATGCTTCGTGATATTCCGCAGATTGCAGTTGGCCTAGTTGCCTATCCAGCGGTGAAAGCTTATAAGCTCATGACCGGAAGTTCAAGTAACGAAGCCAGTGATAAAGCTTCGGAAATTGAGCATAAGATTCAAGATTGGCACTCAAGTCCTTTTGAAAAAATTTACCAACACATAACGGGCGACTCGACACCGGATGATCTGCAAGAACTTGGAAATGTTATTCACATTGCCTCTAAGTGGGGTGCGAAGAAAGTTTCTGATGTAACTGGATTGAATGAAAAAGATTCTAATTATTTACTAAATGTAGTTCAATTTCTAGGCCCAGTTAAAGCTGCTTCCCTACTTGCTAGGGGAACTACTCTTGGTGCTATTGGAGCCTCGTCGGCACTGCGGGCTACAGGTGATGTTGTTGGGGAAGCTGTAAAGAAAGGCTTTACTGTTGAGAAACCACACATCGAACCGACACTTGATGAAGTAGTTGAGCAAAACGTAAAAGCTCGGCAAAAGAACGAACCTATATCGCAAGCTGGAAAACAACAACTTGAGCTGTTGAATGAACAGACTCCGGTTAACGTTAAACCCTCTACACTTTCAGAACGCGCACGAGAAGATTTATCATTGAATCCTCAAAAAGGATTTACACCAGGAAAAGAAATTCCTAGAACGCAACAACAGCTATTTCCCGGAACACTTCCGGGAATTGCGGAGAAAACCAAAAAGACTGTTCCGATTGAAAAACAAGCGGATTTGTTTCCAAAAGAGTTAGAAGAAGCTCGGCAGACTGCGAAGGAAGTTTCAGAACCGAAATCCATCCAGGAATCTATTGAACCAAAATCTCTCTATGGAACATTCAAGAGTTCCTTTGCAAAATACTACAGCGAGACTCCCGTAGCGAGAAGCGTTCAGGATTTTAATACTTACGACACATTCATTGCTCGGGAAAAACTTCGCATAAATCAACAACTAAATCATCTAAATGAGCTTGTTCCAGACCACAATCAACAAATTGAACTTGGCCAATGGCTAGAAGGTAAGGATGTTCAACTTGGGAAAAATGGCCTAGAATCTGTCCGAACACTTCGGAATATCCTGAATCGCTATGGCGAAATGGGAATTCGCTATGGCGTCCTGAATGATTTGCGAGATATGTATCTTCCACACTTATGGGAAGAAACACAGAATCTTGCCGGTCGTGTAATGGGTGGGAATAGAAAAGCACATCGCATCTTCCCGGATATAGAGACTGGAAAGAAAGAAGGCTTTACGCCGGTTACGGAGAATCCTCTTGCTCTAGTCCATCACTATGCGATGGGAATGACTGTAGCAATTGCACGTAAGCAGTTGCTAGAATCCCTTATTGATAAAGGAATGATCGTCAAAGCTAAGCATAATGGAAATTTTGTTCCGGTGAATCTTCGTGGTCTAGATGGATATGTTGTTGACCCCTCGATTGCCGAAGAACTGCATTTCGCCTATAGTTCAAAGAATGTCTATACAGCATTGAATAAACTTGAAGCCCTCTCCTATGCCTTGAAGAGAAACGCTCTTGGATATTCTCTCTTCCATCCTTTTACGCTCTATACAACGATGCTATTTATGCATCCGGATAAAATGGCAGTAACAGGGCGCTTTGCTCGTATGGCCGCTAAGTCTGCAATGCCAGAAGCGTGGATGAAAAAACTTCCTCAGAGTGTTCAGGATTATTTTACAATTCCAGAATTGAAGCTATTGCGATCTCAAGACGTTGATCCGGTAATGCTCCAGAGACTGGCAGAAGGTCATGTTCAGTTGACTCTTGGGAATGAACATCCTATCGTTGAAGAGTCTGGAAATCTGTATAACTTTACTCGGGAAATTACTAGATTTATAAATGACCACGCTCCAATGGGGATTCCAGTTTTTAATGGTTTTATCAAGCTGAATGAAAAACTCGATCATTTCACTTGGCAAGGCGTTCATACTGGATTCAAGACGATGCTATTTATGCATCAATATCAAGAATTGTTGGAAAATAATATCCGTGCTCACGATCTAAATCCCTCAAAATATCCTCTACGAAAACCAAGTGAAATTGCTCATGATGCCGGACTATCTGTAAATGTTCTTCTAGGTGGCTTAAATTGGCGGGATGTTGCAACGTCTACGAAGAATCAACTCCTTCGCACTGGATTGATGAAGTTGATGAAGCCGACTTCGCGTAGAATATGGCAACAGATTATGCTTGCCCCGGATTGGACAACTTCCACGTTAGCAGCTTGGACTCTTGCTTTTGGTAAGGGCAGTGGGCTTCGGGGAATTCTAAAGCCACAATATCTAGCCGATTTGCAACGCCAATACATCCTAAAGGCTGCACTATATTATGGCATTCTAGCTAACGGCCTGAATATGCATTGGAATAACGGTAAGCCAATCTGGGAAAATGCTGATCCGACTACGGTTGTTTTGCCGAATGGAAAGAAACTTCAGATTGCTAAGCACATCTTTGAGCCTATGAAATGGATGGAACATCCTTCGCAAGAATTTATAAACAAACTGAATGTTCTAACAAGTGAAGGACTGGATCAATTGCTTGATGTTGAATACATAAAAATTGGTGGCTATAGTCCTAAGATGAAGAATCGCTGGAAGCACCTTTTAAATCGTTTTAAGCCTATAGCAGCATCTAATTTAACTGATGAAAACTCTAGTTTTTCAGGGCTAATTGGCTTCCCGACAAGTGGTCTGGATTATAAACAACAAGAAGAAAAGAAGCAAGCCGCAAAACAGAAGGAACGCGAGACTCGTCAACGTAAGAAGTACAAGAAATATGAATATACTGGTGATTGATTACGAACAGACGGGATTACCGTTTGCTATGCGCTGCCAAGATGCGGGGCACTCTGTTCGTTTCTTCGTTCCAAAAGGTGATATTGGAAAGGGAATTGTTCCTCGCGTGAATGAATGGGAATCCTCAATGAAATGGGCGGATTTGATCGTACTTACCGATAATACTAAGTATCAGGATAAGCTAGGCCCATACTTCCGAAAAGGCTTTCCGATTTTTGGCTCTCATGTTAACACGAATGCATGGGAACATGATCGGAAACTCGGACAAGAGATTCTCAAGCGCGCAGGGATTCCAATTCTTGAATGCCACGAATTTTCTAGCTTCGACAAGGCAATTCAGTTTGTAAAACAAACTGATAAAGAATGGGTCTGCAAGCCGTGGGGTGGGGAAGCGAATAAAGATCTTACATACATTCCGCGAAATGGTGAAGATTTAATCTTCCGCCTTGGAAGATGGAAAAAAGAAGGTCTTCATGCGGAGTTTATCCTTCAGGAAAAAATAAGTGATGGTGTCGAAATGGGAGTTGGTGGATGGTTCGGTCCTGGCGGATGGGCAGCAATCGAGGAAAATTTTGAACATAAGAAACTAATGAACGATGAGAAAGGACCAGCTACTGGAGAAATGGGAACAGTTCTTTCTTATGTTGACCGATCTCTTCTCTTTGCGAAAGTTCTACAACCACTCGAAGGTGATCTTTATCGTTCAGGTTTTTGTGGATCAATCGATGTTAACTGTATGATTGATAAGAAAGGAAATCCTTGGCCATTAGAATTCACTTGCAGACTAGGTTGGCCAGCGTTCAATCTAAATATGCATATGCACAAGGGCGATCCTGCGGAATGGATGAAAGAAATGCTAGATGGAAACTCAAACTATCTCCAGACTCGCAAAGGCGTTTGCATCGGCGTTGTTATGGCAACTGGGGATTTTCCATACAACAAACAGTCAATCGAATTGTGGAACGACTGGCCGATCACATTCAACCGATGGGCAGATCAAATCTATCTAACGTCGGTTAAGTGGTCTAGCCCATTGAAGGATATGCCAAAGCAATTCACTATGGCAGGGAATTATGTTCTTGTGGTATGCGGACGAGGCGATACCGTTAAGGATGCACGTGAAGACGCCTATGCAGTAGTCCGTTCGATTGATTGGCCTATCTCTCAAATATACCGTACAGATATTGGAAAACGCCTAGAAAAACAGCTTCCTTTGTTACACAAGAACGGCTATGCTACGGAGATTCGATATGGATAATTGTGAAACATTGAAACGCGCAGTAGCAGAAGGTATCCGGGAGGCGTTGCATGATCCTGATATAATGGATGAATTTTGGGAGCATGCTTTCGGCAGATTGCAAAGAGACTCTACAGATTATGCTAAGTCATTCCTTTGGAGCGGCTTCAAGCAATTGGTTGGAAAAGCAGTAACATTTTTTATCCTTGGAATGCTCATTTACAGCATTGGCGGATGGCAAGCTGTTCATCGTATCTGGCTATTGATGTGGGGCAACAATGGGTAGAGCCGATTTCTATAGTCCAGGAACATGGAATGCCTATTGTTCCCTTTGCGGACGAAAGGCTAAAGCGTCTTGGCTTGTTAGAAATTGGCAAGGTTTCTATCGGTGTCCTGAACATAACGAACCACGCCAACCGCAGGATTTTGTCCACGGCGTTGAGGATAAAATGACTGTTCCATGGGCGCAATCAAATGAGAATGGACCTAATAATTTTGTTCAACTATGCACACCTTGTGGCCAACAAGGAATTGCTGGCATTGCAGTAGTAGGTTGTGCAACAGTTGGTTTAACAATTCCAAACTTGAGTTGCTAAGATGGCTTCTACTAATTTTGTTGATAAACAGACACAGATTGTTGCGGCGTGGGCCAATGATGTTAACCAAGTAACATATGGTCCGACTTCACCAGCGGGAACACTAAGGGCAGACTTGTTGAACCAAGCTAATGCTAGTCTTGGTTCTTCAATGATTGGGTGGTTTAAATCACTAACGCACTTCGTCGGCCGCACGCTCTCCTCCAAGCTCAGCGATCAATACAGCGTGACCGACTACGGAGCGGTGGGCGACGGCGTGACGGACAATGCCACGTTTCTGGCGAACTGCCCGGCGACCGATCTGCTGGTGCCGCCGGGAACGTATCTCGTCAACAGCAACACCACGATCGCGGCGAATCTGTGCTTCGCTGCCGGTGCGATCCTGAAGCCCGCGAGCGGGGTGACGATCACGCTCTCCAATCCGTTCACCGCGCCGCTAGCGCAGATTTTCGACCAGAGTGCGGGGGGCACTGCGGCGCTTCCGTCTGCGATGACGGAAGTCTATCCGGAATGGTGGGGAGCGAAGGGCGACAACGCTGCCGACGATTCAGCGCCCTTGCAGTCGGCCGTGACTCAAGGCATCGCGGGGATTCGCCTCGCCGCTCGCATCTACAAGTTCGGTACCGGGCTGACGCAAGACAACTCGGCTGGCGGATTCCCCGGCGTCGGAGCATTGGCAACGCGGCTCGACCTACGCGGCGAATCAATGGCGAACAGCATCCTGAATTATTCAGGGACCAATTACGCCATAACACTCACAGGATCGACTTCTTCCGGTACCGGCCAAGGTATCCATGCACTGGATAACTACCGCAACTTCCTGCTTCAGTGCTCCACTGCCAACAACGCCAATAGTGGCATGAACCTCACCAACAAAGCGTGGTTCAAGATCGAGGACGTAACATTCAATCTGCTGAACGTCGCACTACTGCTCACCTCTTGCTACTCGGCGTCGATCAAAACTTGCTATTTCAATTCGAACACCTATGGAGCGTTTTTCAACACGAATGCGCTCGGTCCGTCGAATGTCATCATCTTCGATAGCTGCATTTTTCAAAGTAACAGCTACGCGGCCTTTCTCGGTAGTGCCGTCGGCGCGGGAGTGAAATTTGTCAATTGCTCGTTTGAGTCGAATGGAACGCAGGGTAACGCAAACACTGGCGGAGCAGTCCTGACGCTCAGCGCGCAGTACGGCCAGGTCGGACCGATCATTTTCGAGAATTGCTATTTCGAGGGCAATGCCGGAGGGGCGGACATCTCTGTTTCCAACGCTTCGGCAACACTGACAGCGACGGTCGTCATCAAGAACTGCCTATTCCAACGCATCAGCAATACCGGCTATACCACCAACAACATCAACATCAGCACGGCTGGCGGCCCGGTGAATGTGCTGCTGGAAGGGAATTCGTTTTTCTCGACGGGAACTTATGTTCCGTCTGCGTCACGTCTTTTCTGGGTCGGTGCAGCAAACTGCAATTTCATCGACAAGGGCGGCAATGTTTTCTCGGAAACCACGTCGTTGCCAGCCCGTACTTCTGGCAATTGGCTGCCAGCGGTGGCATTTGCAACGACACAATTCGCTGGAGCGACTGGAGCGCCTACCGCGAACTCCAACTGCACTGTTTCAAGGACCGGAACAGGAGCCTACACAATTACATTCAACACTCCCGCGCCGAATGCTAACTACGTTCCAATCATCTGCGCAGACAGAGGAGGTAACGGAGCAATCGGATACGCCATCACGAACAAAACAACTACCCAGTTGGCTATCTCCACAACAAATCAGGCAGCAAGTGCAAACGATCCTCCATCAGTAAGCGTCGCGGTGTTTTTGTAGTTTCGGTGAACCCATGAAACCAGACCAAATCATCGGTAGCCCGTTCGCCATCGGCGCGTAACTGCATTTGATCCTACTACAGTTAGCATTATTTTCTTCCCTTGAGAAATCAAAATGGACTCCGTAGCTTTCGCAAATGCCATCAATGGCCTTTCTTCCCTTCATCAGAGTGTAGCGCAGCAATTTACTACGTTGATGAATGCCTCCTTGGTGTATCCTGTACACAGTACTCAAGATGTCATCACTGCGATGGCATCTTATGATGGTTATTATTTTGATGCCATGACATATTCTAATATGTCAACAGCCAGTGGTCCGCTTACAGGGAATGTTTACACTACAGGTATTACTACTGCTAAGGATGACTCTACTAATAGTCATAACCTTACAATGTCTATCGCCTCCGGAGGAAGTCTTCCAACTTTTTATGATAACAGCAAAGCTGGTATTGTCTTTGGCTCGTCCGTGGCACGTGCTAATGTAGGCGGCGGTACCACAGGGATAACCCTTATTATTGCAATGAATATTCCCTCTGGGGGTTATAGTCCAACTTTTTGGAGTGATAGTAGTGCGGCAGGGAACGGATATACATTAAACTATAATGAGCAATATGCTAGCATTTCCTTTACTGCTGGCAGTGATGTTGTGTATGCTCCTTACACAAAAGGTTCAGGTACGATTGTTCTAGCTGCATGGCATGATGGCTCTACGCTCAATATACAAATCTGTCAAAATACTGCCATTTCTAATGTTTGCGGGACTATTGCGGCAGGTAGCAGCCAGGCTTCGCTTGGGGCTAACAATGATGCCGCAATTGACGGTGGGGGAGCCACGCAATTCTACGAAGTATTGTACATAAAAAATGCAGCTCTGCCAGCTTCGACAATAAGTGGAATTATCTCATATTTCTCTACACTAGCAGGAGCGCCTACTACACTATACCCAAACGCACCTTCTGTAGCGATAATTCAGCCCCCTGCATTGCCTTCTCAAACTGTGGTTTCCTGGCCTACCGCTAATAATAATAGCCCATCACCTGGACATAGTAGCCTTGTGGGTTCTTATATGATAAGTGATAATATATGGGGTCCACCAGCAGTGTATTCACAAACAGTTTCTGCTGTACAAGAAACCGTAGGGACTGTGAGCATGGAGATTGATTGGAATTTCACCAGCACTACAGGTAGTGTCAAGACCTATCCGAATATACAGATCGGCCAACAGCAAGCACAACAAACTACTACTGATGCGAGATTTCCAAAACTATTACATAATATCACTACATTGACAACTCAGGGCATTTCCTTTACTACACTTCTCGGTACAAGTACACCTTGGAATGCACAGTTTGATGCGGGATATGATATCTTCTTTAGCGCAAATACGCCTGCGCCGGCGGCAGGAAGCTATGGAGGGGAATTAATGATTTGGCAACAATATAATGTGAATGGCCTTATTCCTGGAAACGAGCCACAATTTACATATAATATTCCGGGCGGAGGAACCGCACTCTATTATGTACAGAAACTCTCCATTGGTTGGCCTTATGTCGCTTTTATTGCCGCTGAGCAAACTAATAATGTTGGCCTTGACTTAATGCAATTTATAAACTATGCCTTTGCCCAAGGCTATTACAGTGGTGCAAGCCCGGCACTTCCGTATCCCTTCACGACAAGTGGGCCCTATATAGATATGATAGAAGTGGGTATCGAAGTCTCTTATGGCCAAGGGAAGACTGTTATCCAAAACTACGCAGTGAGTATGACATGAATTTCAATGATGCTTTCATGTTCCTCATTGGTGATGAGGGCGGTTTCCAATGTGATCCAAATGATCGGGGAAATTGGACGACTGGAATCATCGGACAGGGAGAATGCAAAGGAACAAAATTTGGCATTAGTGCCTATGCGTATCCTTTACTAGATATTCAAAATCTAACACTTGAACAAGCACAAACAATTTATCAACGTGATTATTGGATTCCACTCCATGCAGATGAGTTACCATCCTATATCCGTCTAGTGTTGTTTAGCTTTGCCATTAATACGTCAATGCCTGGAAATCCAGTAACGGCAAAAAAGACGCTTCAACGCGCACTTGGCGTTACTGTTGATGGTATCATTGGACCTAAGACTATCTCCGCAGCAAACTCTGAAGTCAACATACAGAATCTTCTAGCGGCAGAGATTATTGAATACTATATAAATGCTCGTGAATGGCATTCATTTGGTATCGGCTGGATGCGCCGTTTAGCATCTGACTTGAGGCATTCATAAATGGACTGGAATCTATTACTTCGATACATCGCTTATGCTGTTCTTCTAGGGACTTATGGTGTTTTCGCATGGTTTGGAAAAGCTCCTGTAGATGTTTTCCTTTCCCTCGTAACTGCTGCCATTACTGCTTTGGGCACAGTTCACGTTATGACTAAAAGCAGTTCGGAGTCTCCTAAATGATGATTCGTTTATTTCTATTGCTACCGATGATCCTATGGATGATGCTATTGGGCGGATGTGCAACGATCAGTCCCCAAGCACAATTTCTGGGAGCTTGTTCTACCTACGCAACCTTGTTTCAAACCGCAGTCCAATTGAGGAGCGAGGGCAAGCTGAACCAAGCACAGATTCAACAAGTAACATTGATGGATCAATCCATCACTCCCCTCTGTACGAATCCGATGCCGAGCGATCCGGTAACGGCAACGCAAAGCGTTACAAGAGCGATTACTACTCTTACGATTTTGGAGTCCGTAAAATGACCGATGTTCAAACAGGAAGCGCCGTTTCACCAACTGATCTTGTGACAACGGCATTGGAAACTGCGGCGGCTACGGCGGCAGTTGTACTTCCAAGCGTAAAGGCTGGTGTTAATGCAACGGAAGCAGCAACAATCGCTATTCCTATGATGAATCAAGCAATGCAACTTGCACAGTTGGGGGTCATGACCAGCGATCAACTCAATGCACTTTTCACCCAAGTAGCATCTTCTATCAATCAATCCCACGCAGCGTGGGTGCAAATGAATGGAGCGCAAAATGGCAAGTAAGAAACATCCCGGCTTTAAGGCAGTTCAGAAGAAAATTGCTAGTGAGGGCTATAGCATGAAGTCAGCAGGAGCAATCCTTGCGAATGCCTCACGACACGCTTCGAGTGAGGCAAAGAAAAAGAATCCTCATTTGAAGAAAGTACTGTCGAAGAAAAAGAAATGAAAATTTACTTCCGCATCGTTCACGGCCATAATGGATTCTACGATTGGCTCGTTCGATTCTTTACCCAATCGAGTGATACACACGTAGAATTCTGTTGGCCGCTGACGAATAGCAGACCACCCTATTACTTGGGCGCTCAACCGAAAGGTGGCGTTCAAGTTAGGGATGCTAACTATCTACGAGGATCATATACAATCTATAGTGTGGAGATTCCTTCTCGGCGCTTGCTGATCTTGCAGAAATTCCTCACGGATCAGATTGGAAAGAAATATGATTTTCTAGCTATCTTAAATCTCGTGTTTTTCCGAAAGGAACTTTATGGCAGAAATCATTGGTTCTGTTCTTATCTAGTGTACTTCGCGCTAGCCTACATTGGAGTCTATCTATTGAGCGCACGAAAGAATGCGAGTGATTTAATCACCCCCCATGATATTGCACTAAGTCCCGTCGCAACGGAGGTTTTCCATGTTGGTAAATACGACTAAAGGTGTTCTTGATGACTCACTGCTTGAGCGTCAAGACTCTGTAACAGATGATGCGGATAAAACTGTCCAAATCATTGAATACTATCTAGACAATGAAATGGTCCACCGCTCTGTCCATGTTACGACGAAAAAGAGCCTGACGCAATTGATGAAAGAAGGTGAACTAAATGGCTAACTCAACTGCAATCTGTACTTCCTTTAAGGCGGAAATCCTGCAAGCGTATCATAATCTTGGCACTACGGTAACGAGAGCTAGTACGACAGCGGATACTATTAAGGCTGCCCTTTACCTTACGACTGGAAGTATTGGTGCCGGTACTACTGCTTACAGCGCTACGAATGAGGTAAGCGGTACTAACTATACTGCTGGAGGCGCTACTGTAACAAATGCAACGGCACCTTCCACTAGTGGCACTTCTGCCGTCTGGACTCCTTCTGCTTCCATTACTTGGAGCAACGTTACGCTATCCACTGCATTCGATACCGTTCTATTGTACAATAGCACGCAATCAAATCGGGCGATCCTTTCCTTCAATTTCGGTTCGCAAACGATCACAGCTGGTAACTTTACGCTGACAATGCCAGCTAATACGCCGAATAATGCCGTTATCACTCTCACGTAAGGAATACGAAAATGCCGCTCAAGAAAGGTACTTCCAGAAAGACAGTTTCTGAGAATATCCGAGAACTGCATACGGGTAAGACGTATTCCCGTACCGCAAATAAATTCGGTAAGGCGAAAGCAAACAAGCAAGCCATTGCAATTGCCCTTTCGCAAAAACGAAAGTCTAGCCGAGGTAGGTAATGTCTTGGGTTGCCGCGACTCTACCTAGTAGCGATTCCTGGTCCGTTCCTGCTTATGGGAACGGCTATTGGGTAGCTGTCGCTAATACGAATAAAAGTACCTATTCGGCAACGGGTAGTAGCTGGACTGCTGTTACACTAACGGCTACTACAAATACGTGGTCAACCTTATTATTTGACGGTACACAACATATTGCTTTCGATGGTAACGGACAGTTTGCCATTTCTACTGATGGTGCCCACAGTTGGGGAACTCTCAATACTTCCCTCAGTAGCACTGGTGGTGTCAATGGCATTACCAATGTTGTCTATGGGAGTGGTACTTATGTCCAGATAAATCAGTATGCAGGAACTGTTAACTATAGTACTAATTTAACTAGTTGGTCCAATGTATCCTGTGCCCACGGTGCTAATAGCTGTATATGGGATTCTGTTCATTCTGTCTTTATTGCAGTCGGGAACAACGCAACTGCTACGAATACAGCTTTGATCGGTACTTCTAGTGGAGCATCATGGTCCACAGGGACTATGACAGCTTCTCTAGCCTGGTCATCTATTGCTTGCGATGGGGCGGGTACGTGTATCGCAATTGCCGCAGGTACGAATGGGGCTTCTTCAGTAGCTAACAAAACCACAAATGGCGGTACGACGTGGACTGCAATTACGCTCCCGTCCTCGCATAACTGGCAAGCAATTAGCTACATCAGCGGAACGTGGATGATTGTAGCATATAATAGTAACGCTACACTATACTCTACTAACGGAGGCACGACTTGGACGGCGGCGACGACAACAGTAGTAGCTGATTGGTTTGCATGCGGTGCAGGGAATGGGCAATTTATTACAACAGGTTTAAATAGTTCCTTCGGGAACACTAATATTGCTAATCTCTATCAAGTATCCACAGGAACTAGTATTGTTTTTAGTTCGCAAGCAGCAGCTTCTACAGAAGGTGCACTGCTGCCGAGCACTACAATAACGCAAATTGGGCAGGATACCACTTCCACTGAAGGCATTATCACCGCATCGTCTGGCTTAACTTACACACTGGCGGGTCAGACGATAACTTTTAGCAAGGGAATTTTACTACCTTCCTCAACCCTAGTGCTCAGCGGACAATTGCTTTCAAGTACAGAAGGTAATTTTGTACTAAATAATGCTATAAACTATACTTCACAGATAGCCAATTCCACTGAGGGAACCTTAACACATTCTTTAAATAAAAACTGGAATGGCCAAACTGCTACTTTCACTCAAGGAACTATAGCAGCTTCTAGTGGTAATACCTTTTTGCTGGCCAGCCAGTCTATAGCATTAAGTGGAGGGATTCTTGTACCGACCATTTCCCTAAAGTATGGTGGCCAGCCAGGTAGTTTTGTAGAAGGTTCCATGGCAGCTTCTACGGGCATAAGCTATCAGATGCCGAGCCAGTCAATTGCTTCTACCCAAGGTAGTAATTTTCCTCTCCACGCTATTACGCTGAACGGACAAACCATTGCATTAGATGAAGGTATCTTCACTCCTGTTACGGGCGGAAACATAAATCGCGCTTTTGGTGGCCAAGCCCTAGCCTTCACTCAAGGGATATTTTCCGTTGGCCCTAATAGTCAGAAACCTTCCATTTATCAACTTATTGTTGATTCCTGGGGCCAATTCATGATACCGAGAGCAAAATGACAACAATTGTATTTAGTTCCCAAACGATAGTTTCTAGTGAAGGTAGCATTACAAGCAATTTAAGTGGCCCTATTCTACCTTCACAAGCGTTCATGCTAAGCGAAGGTAGTCTAACTGCCCAACAAACCTTCTATAGTTCAAAGCCCGGCATTCAACTCTGGATTGATCCATCAGATTGTTACGAGGAACTGCAATGATCTTCTCACGCGAAAAAGCCTCTGGCGATGTTCAAGATTATGATTTCAACTATACTTTCTGGCTTGCTTCACTTCAAGATACTGGGAGTAGTAGTACAGTTACAGTTTCCCCAGGCATCACACTAGTGTCTTCTAATCTAGCAAATGGCGTTGTTAAAGTCTGGCTATCTGGTGGGACAGATGGGCAAACCTATGTCATCACTTCTACACTAACTACTAGTGGAGGCAGGCGGAAGAATGACATTTTAATGCTAACAATAGCAAACTAAGGGACCGATCGGTCCCTTTTCTTTTATTCACTTGATGGTGCCCAGTATAGGATGAGATACCATAGGCGTTTTAGAGAATTTTTAAATCTAATCCAAAAATGTTTCATCTTTTTTCCTTTGCGCGGTCCTCGATGCCTGCCGTTGTTCTGGTGTGATGGTCATGTCACCTTCTCCCAAATTGCTTCTAGTCGCTCAGCCTGCTTGTCTGACAGTGATCGGCCATCAGCAAGGTGTCTACTAACGCTGTCAATGAATCCTCGTTCCCAATCGCTAAGTTTCGACTCCCGTGCTTCGCAATCGGCCACCATCTGGATATGTTCGTCTCGGTCATTCATGTCAATCTCCAAGCGATTCGTAGTGCTCGATCAGACGACCGAGCCATGCGTGGCGGGTAAGATTTTATTTCATCCATAAATTTTCTTTTGCGGAATGCCACAAGACTAGCAATCAGCATGAAAAATACAACTATACTTAGCCACGCTAGCATGATAAGCTGAACGCTTGAAATAATCCATTCCATTTCATTCTCCGTTGAGCCACTTTATAGCTTCCATATAGGCAATATCTAGTTCAATCAATTTATGATAATCCTGCCGTTTCACAGAATGCAGCCTAGTTTGATATGCCTTGTCCAACATTTCTTTTGATGGCGATGGGTGATATATTTCAAGAACCCTTTGCCATTGTGTCATATCATCATTCATCTTCATCATCCTTAATATATTTTCTACCATTATAATTTACACAAGAAAGTATCTTCCCATTCGGATACAATGCTTGCGCATCCTTCATTGCATCTTCATACTCTTTTGCAATAAAGTGGATATAAATAATCTTTCCATCATGACATTCAATCGTTACAAGCCAAGATATTTTCATTACTTTTCCTTTCTTTACGGAAGGCTTTGGGCAGTCTTGAGGTATATCTATATTTTTCCAAACTGCGGACCACCTTGAATTTTGTGGTTTCAGCCATCGATCGATATAAAAAATATCTTCTCGTTTCAACGCGAGTCGGACGGACATTGGAGCAATGTTCAAAATTATGCCTATTTCTGTTACAGTCATTCCATCACTTTTTTCTAGCAAAGAAAGAATTTTAGTTTTAAGATTCGTTTTCATTTTCTATTTCAACTTCCTTTGCCCAATGCTTATCTTTGAAGTATTCCAATGCGCCTTCGTAGGATAATTCAGGATGTTCGCATAATACTTCACTCACAGCATCGTGTTCGTTTATGGAAAAATAATGAATCTCACCATCATCGGCTAGCTCGCTGTATAAAAGATATTTCATTTTAATTTCTTAGCTATCTTTAGTATTTTCAACCCTAATTTCTCTACTACTTTGTATAGTCATTGGTTAGACGGTTTGACTCTAAGTGTAATTTCATACCCAAAACTAGCCCAATATAAGGCACTTTCAGGATCTAGATCCGTCCAGTTACAGTTCAAGTCCAAAAGCTGGATTGTTTTTCCTTTAGCCATAGCTATAAGGATTTCTTTGTTTACAGATTTCATTCTATGTACCTCAATTTGCGTTTTCCATTTTCATTCTTTATCATTATGCGTTTAGATTCAACTAATCCAAGAAGAATTCCACTAAAGTTTTTCATATCAATAAAATGTGGCTGAATGAAACGATAAGCCTCCTCAAAAGTACAGTCCGGATGTGCCTTGACGAAGGCGCAGAACATATCTACGTTCTGAGAATCTTCACTTGTTCCGGCATTTTTTAAAACTATTTCCGCATCTTGCCGGGATTCTTTAATCATAATATCCGCCAATTTAAAATCATCCTCCGTTATCGTTAAATCATCACTTCTGCTTATGGAAAGGATCATTGCTAGCTTGACAAGATGGGCTTGCAATCGAGCGCTTTGGTTATCTAGAGAATTTTCTTCGTCTTTCCATATGTTTTCATACCACTTGTGCATCCATTTTCTAGCTTCATCTGTAAGTTTCATCTGTCCCTTCACGTTCATAGCAATGTGTTCAAGGTCCTTCACGAGTTCTTTAGCTAAAACTTCGTCATTCTCGAAGGAAACTTCGTCAAGCAGAGGAATTAGTTTTTCCTTCCTGTCAGCGTAGGTGAAAATACATCGTGAGATAAATCCTCCATTCATCATTGCCTTTGAAACATTCGATTTAATCCACTGTTCCGTCGTACACGCAATCATCGAAAGCCAGGGATTTTCGATGATTTCATTTCCGTTCATCTTCGTTTGTTTTTCAAAACGCTCCCTTCCGTCCCATAGCGTTACCAATAACGCCAACATCGAATTATCCTGAACATCCAACATAACACCAAGTTCACTCGAACCAATGGATAATTGGGAAGTCATTTTCAATTCGCCATTGAATTCCTGAGATTCTTGAAGCTCGCTAAATAGGGATACCAGTCTCTGCCACGTAATAGAATCCGGGCCGATATGTATTCCAGGGACTTGTCCAAGTAGTCGGTAGCCAATATCCACTGTCGTTGACTTCTGCGCTATTCCCGGCTTCGCCACTAGAATGATATAAAATGATGGTGTCCATTTGAAACGAATTTGATCGAACCAGATGTGATTCCGAACGGTTCCACTTAGGACGGAAACGGCGGTCCAAAAATGAAATTTCTTCGGAGCTTCAGTTATTGAAGCATAGCGTAGATATTTAGAAATCCAATCTTCACGCACAGTCCCCCCAGGATTTATCAGAGGTTTTGGTTCCAAGAGGGATGATGAGTGGGTCGTCATAGGGAATTGTCACTTGTGCACACTCCTGTATTAATTTGAGGGATTGTTCTTTTTCATTCAAAGGGAATTGCCCTACGAGGGAATCGTGGACTTGAATTAGGACTTCGATTTTTCCAGTATCATAGATATTTTTCCATATTCTATTAATAAGGGCACCTACACTGGATTGCGGAATCCAGGCTACCGCTTGCGGGAGGACATTTTCATCAATTCGATCCTGGATGTACCATCGGTATCCAAATTTATTCTCTACATATCCTTTCAGTTTAATATCATGATATACCCGCGAATGCCATTTCTGCAATCCCGGATGTGCTCCAAACCATATCTTTTGCGCTTTTTCAACTTCCTGAACAGTCCGTCCAAGGTGTTTTGCAATTGTCCGTGGTTTTCCAAGATAGTTGGAATTTCCGGTTATTGAAATGACATTTTTACGTTTCGTAAGCCAATATCCACTTGATGTATAGGGGCAATAGACAGTTTCATTCTGAGGGATTTCGATCTTTCTATAATTGGAATTCTGTGAGGCTGTTTTATTTGAGGATATACTACAGGTAGAGTGATAGAAAATCGATGACATTCCATGAATATGCGCTAGAGTTTGAACAATCTCGGCATCGTAATATTTCCGTGTTCCTTTATATTTTCTAGCGTTTAAATATTCTATAGCTATGGAGTGTCTCCACTCTAAACATTCCCATGTTAGTGGGGGAAATTCAAAACAATATGGGCGCGGAATTTTAAGATGATAATCAATTCGCTCGAAGGGAATGTTATTATTTTCTAGGAAAAATTGCATATCTAAGGGAACATAGATTTCCCGATTCGGAAGATACGTACAGCGAGCGTGAATTTTTCCCCTTACGAAAGGACGCTCAATAACTAGATTTCCATCATATATAGTTGAGATTGGAAACTTCACACCGTCACTAGTTGGAAGCTCATCCGCACGGCAAAATAGGCGCTTCCCATGGCTTATATATGGAACAGTATGATCCGCTGTTACACGTTGGTTGTAATTAAATTGTTGTTGTACGTGCATGGGCGTCTTAGCTGTTCCGCGAAAATGCCCCTCAATTTTTTCAAATCTTCCATTACTTCCATCAATATCACAAATCATAATGATGGAATCGTCCCTTAGTTCTTCCATTGGATGCCAACCATCCGGGGAAAGGAATTGATGTTCCTTATCTACGCAGGCGTGGCAAAAGAGTTTTGCAAATTCTCTTTCATATTTCATCGGCATTTTGTGGTCAGGATATTTCCCATGTGTTTCGACCAATTCATCCATAGGGGGTGGTTCTTTTCCATTTACAATAAAAGCATTCAAAAGATGAATATCTACGCCTTTCCTTAACGCTTCTTTGAGCATCTTATCCTCGATTTCCCAGACAACAATCTGCAAATCAGCACGATCCAGGTCACTATCAAACATCATCATCCCTTCATCTGGAACGAAGATTTTTCTCAAATTCGGCAGATTCTTCAAGCCACGCTGTAGGGCTTTAGCAATGGATTTAGATTTATTGCTTGGGAGTGTCTGAATGTTTAGTCCTTGGCCGAAGATATTTTTTCCACTCGATAGGCGATAACTATACGGCGCACTATTTGATGCTGCATCACCGGCGATATTGAAAGAATATCTCATTCTTTCATTTTCATCAAGTGATGCTTCTAGAAACGAACCTTTTAGTTTCATTAAAGTTCTCAAGTCTAGGATCAAATTTACGAATGGAAGCAATAGTGGTTCTCGTTGGCTATAGGAATGAAGCATCTCATCGCCAAAAGAAACTGATCCGGTCTTTCTAGAATAAATTGGCTTCTGGCCCATTTCATATAAAAACAATTCTTTTATCTGTTTCGGAGAATTTACATTTATCTTTCCAAAACATCTATCCAGAATGGATTGATAGTGTTTGATTTCTTCCTCAAGATACTGAATTTGCCTATCACGTTCCTTTAGATCAATCCGAACGCCTTTCGTTATTGCATGAAGAACAGGATATAAAAGGCTTTGTTGGAATTCATTTACCTTTTCTAGTTGAAGTTTTGAAAGCCATTCCTTTTGTTTTCGATAAACTTCTAGTGTATAGGTACAATCGAGACAGTTATAGTGATAGAGATTCATTTTTAGTTGTCTTTAGATAGCAGCGTAAGAGTCAAAATTTCTCCATCAAACGCTTCTTCAATAGTATATCTTCCACTATTCATATCAATAGTCTCTTGTGTTATTTCCAGAGGATGCCCAAGTTCTTTTAAAGCAACACAAAGAGCATGGATAACTGCTTCAAAATTATTTTCAAGAATAGATTTCATTTTCATTCCTTTATTTCTGGATTGCGCTTTCGCTGATAAGCAGGATGATCCCATATCTCACTCTTTATTGTGAATTCCCAAATCTCAAGCTGACGATGGGAAAAAACTAGATAGGGTTCTTCAATAGCCAAATCTCCAATCTTAACTTCCAAAATATTAACTTCATCCTCCCGCCCTTCGCTGTTCTTTGTTTGTTTTTCCTCAGGATAATAACGAAAGTGAATTTCTACTAATCCGCTTTCAAGAAGTAGTTTAGATGTACCGCTTTTGGATTTCATTTTCATTCTCCATTAAAGAATTCCTTTTTCTTTTGTGGTTTCCATTGTTGGTAGAAGTCACAATAGAAAGATGCTATAAAATCGAGGGATTTTTGGGATTGTGAAAACATGGAATGGTGTGTTATCATAGTATCACTATGAATGTGTGGAATGAACATCCATTTTTCATGAATGTACTGAAGATCAAACAGTCCGTTTTGGAAAATTCCCCTAAAGTTTCTATGAGTCATCAATTCATAGAGCATTCTGAGGATGATTGCATCTTCTTGTGCTAGACGGATGAAGCCATTTTCAACGAAAGGAATACATATTGCATCCGTTAGCGTCCACGCTAGGCCAATGCAAAGGATTGTTTTGTTTCCCGTTTCAATATCAATGGAACATTCTAGTGGTTCAATTATAGTTTTCTGTTTTAGAAATTCAAGCGTTTCAATGATTTGCTGAAAACTTGGATTTAAAATGAAATTATATTTCGGTCGTTCACTATTTTCCTTAAGCCGAGAAAAATCCCTTAGCGTTATGAGTTTGTTTTTATACATCCTAGCAATTGTCTGAATATTATACATCGGAATGACAGGAATCTTTTGGAATTCCAATTGTGATCCACGCCAATGTTCTATGGATTGTTTTCCCGTAAGTTGCGTTAAGGAAAATTCGCTCATCGCAACAATTTTTTCTGGCTTCGCTAGCTGGATCAATTTCAAAATATCCCGATCACTTGAAATATGGCAATCACTCAGGGCAATTTTGGACTGGGAAATTAATTGAATGAGGAAAGTTTTTTCCCACGATTCAAGTTTTTCCGTTAGGATGAGATATTTCATTTTAAAGAAAAAGGACGCAAAGTTTCCCTTGCGTCCTTTGTTTTTTACAACGCTCTAACGCTCTTTACGCGTTCGCTTACTTTGCCTTCATAAAGATCGTGCGAGATAACAACACGAACTGTTTGGCCTTCCAACATTCCAAGATTAAAAGGCTTTCCTTCTTCGTTATTCCCCGTTGCGTCCCGATATTCTTTCAAGCGAAAATTCTTCCCGGGCGCATCATCAATTTTTCCGTCATCATTCAATGTGACGATGAAAGAAGTCGGGACACTTACTGTTGAACCATCTTCCGTTTGAACGGAAAGAGCGAAGACAACGGATACACCAGTTTGCGATTGATCCTTTGATACCCATCGCTTTCCCTTTGGCTTTCCGATTTGAGCAACATATTCACCGGGTGGGAGAAGTTCCCGATCGCTCAAGGCGGAAGTCATATCCTGTTGCATGAATTGGTCAAGATCAAATTCCATTTTGGTTTCACTTTAAATAATGTTTAGAACAATTTGCAATTCACGTGCTTTTACCAGAGCTACATATTTATTTCCTTTCTCATCATTAAGTATTAAATCAAGAGTAGCATTATTTCCTATGGTTCCCTTTCTTACTATAACAATAGCATCTAAAAGAACACCTGTAAAATTTGGCTCTCTGTACACAAATCCAGCTTCTGCAGCTTGTTCTGGAGTTTCAAAAAGTGATATAATCATATTTTGTCCGAGCGTTTTTGCCATTCGTCCATGATGAGACTGAAGTCTGGTTTGATCTTCTCGCTCAAGGGAAGATAGCGCGTCTTCGTATCAACTCCACTAGTTGCTGTGGACCAATAGAATTCATTTCCTTCTCTTCGCGTATAGATTGCCTCACTGAACAATTGTGGAATATCATCGCTTATGGCTTTTCCGATCATCGTTTTTGTCATCAATGTCATCCGTCCAGTAATTTCGTCATTTATTTTCTGTACGTGCGCCGTCAGGACGAATGTACATTGAAGTCCTTGGGTCATCATCCTTAGCCAATTCAAAAGATTGTTCTGCGAAACTAGATATTCTGGCGGACTTGCAGTGAGTTTATTTCCGAGCATCGCTTTGAAGCAAGCTACGGAAACTTCCGTAAGGGAATCAATCACTAGAATCCTATCGGTATTCCATTCACCAATATTCCCATAGCGCTTCCCCGTTCTATCGCATGGAAAATCCTTCATATCCATTAATAGTTGCGTCCAGGGATTATTCTTTCCACGCGATGGATCAATCTTTTTCGTTAACATTTCATAGGATAGTTTTCCCGTGTCTTCACTTGCATTGATGAGGGAATCTAACGATGGTGCGCTAACGGACGAAATGTGCCAATGAACACAATCGGGGATTTTATCCATCGAACCAAGAAGAGTCTCAAGACCATTCTCGGTGAATAGGATAAAGACTTCTTTATTGTTGCGCTCGGCCCATTTTATCAATGTGGAAAGCGAGAATGTTTTCCCACTTCCACTTGAACCTTCGATAAGGATTTTCGGTCCACTTAGCATCTTATTTCCATCCCAGAAAAACAGTGATGCCGATCGTTAGAATGAAATAGATGATGGAGAACCAAAAACAAAATTTGAGATATTGTTTCATTTCTTCTCCTCGATTGGATTTGAAAGCCATTTCACTATATCACCATCTTCGATCTTTTGGTGATAATGAACCTCATGCACTGTCTGGATGCTGTGAATGGGATGTTTTCCTTGAAGATACATAAAGCCAATACAGTCCATCAAGCTGTATTTATCAATGAAGAAGTGTTCGACCTCGCGGTCATTGTTAAGAATTGCGTACATTTTATACTTCCCCCGTCAATACATTATAGGCTTTTTCCTTCAACGATTCCTTGAACCAAATTGCATCGAGACGGGTATCGTTAGATTTTGACTCCCTACCGTACCAATCACAATATTCCGTAACGGCATTCAGGAATCCCCATCCACTATTTGGCTGGATCATTGTCCCGCCGCCGTTGAAAAGTTCCATAATTTTCTGAAACTGTTTCGATTCCCTTACCTTATCCGGGTCTTTTTTATTAATGCATTCGATCAAAATATCTTGCGCAAGTTGTTGCGAGACGCGTAGATCAATGAGAGTTTTCGTTTGTTCGATCCATTCATTTTGCGCAATCAATTTGTCCATTACCACTTCCGGTTTGAAAGTGGTGGAGTGCCGAACGCGAACACTACTGGATTCCCTCAAACTCATGTTGAGGGTATTTTCGCAGACTACACGGACGGTTGTAAATTTGGCCGTCGTGGCAATACTGCCATCATAGGAAGTTGCGAGTAATAGATAGCAATCTAACTTGTCATTCTGTTGGATTTCAACTGTTGCTGTTTTCGCCAGTGCCCAAATTTTCTTTCCTTGCCGCAGCGCACCAATGACATCCATGCTGTAACCAGCATCTTCGATCAGCGAACGATAGAAATTGAAGATTTCCGCTGGCTGGACAATCTTATAATCCGGCGAGACGACGGAAAGCGGAAGGAAGTTATCGTTTCGATAGAGAATGTCCATTTCCGGCTTCAACACTCTTCCATTCGGAAGGGATTGAAGGATCCGTTGGCGTTCTACAGCCCATTCCATATGCGCAGCATGGATCATTTCATCCAGTGACATATCTTCTTTTACTTCCTGTCCCATTCCATGCCACGGGACGTTGCGTTTAAACGCCAGTTCAATCACATCATCAAAACTAGACAATTCAGCACTCATTTCATTCTCCTATTTCATGAAAATCATCATTTACGCGATAGCATTTTGATGCGATAATATTTCCTTTGTCACGTTGGATCATTTCGATCACTAAAGATAGAAATTTTTGCGCAATGGTTCTGTTTTGGAAAACAATTGTGATAAAACGAAAACCCATCTTTACAGATGGGTGTGCCCATTGAATGCAGACACGGTAGGCCATTTTTAAGAAAGCTTTTTCACTTCTTCTAACAGTGGCCCATTGATAGCTTCATCAACTGCATTCTTAGTCATTTTTGCATTGATGATTGCATTATCAATTAGTTCACTTCGGATGACTTTGAAAATTTCGATCATCGTTGCCGATGATAATAAAATTTCCTGTTTTCCCGTAGGGCCTTCCAGTTGGACTCTTGCTACAATTGTGTTTGAGGGAGTTTCGTAAGATGCGGTGCGTTCAATTCTCAAAGATACAATTTCCATTTCCTTATCCTCGATATGCTAAAAGAAAGCCAATGAACATAAAGACGATCATCAAGATGACCCATTCGATTAATGTTTTCATTTTTTGGTTCTTTTATTACAGTTCCCAAGCAATGTAATGAGCTAGTTGATTTAGTATTTTTTCTTTTTCTTTGCTATCTTCGGACCAGTTTATAAAATACCAGTCTTTTTTAGAAAGAAAACACTCAGCGGCAACTTTTCTTTTTTCACTCGCCACACAACGTACCAGCATTGACAAATCCTTTTGTTGTAAAGCTTTCAATAAATCCTGTTCACATTCGCGCCGAACTTCCATTTCATAACGCTTTGAATAGAACATTTTCATTCCTTTCGTTCGTAGAAAGAATCACTCTTTTTATTCTTGTGCCATTCATCTTCCTCACTTTCGATAGATTCCCAATATTCCATATCGCTCAGATTTTCTTGTGCATATTTATGCGCTAGCTTGTTAATCCAATTGATCGCTTCTGTATATCCACACTTCGCAGCGAATTGAACAATCTGTAAGAGTTCCCTTAAAACTTGTTCGCCTTCATTTGAGGAAAATTCATCGTGGATCCATTCCCTTACGTTGACATTGGGAACATGCGTATAGTTCTTTTTCAATGCGGGATAGGAAAGTTTCATCTCCACATTTTCTCTAAGTCCCTTTTGCATCTCGTCAAATAGTATTTCATAACAGTCAGGAAACATAAAATTCTCCATTTCGGGTACAATCCCGTTATATAGCACTCATCAAAAGAGTGCTATATAGCTGGACTATTATTTTGGAAGATTCCAATATGGAATTCGCTGATTTTGAATCAACGATGGATGTTTAAGGAAGTCCTTTCCATCTTCCCGCTGGCAGCTATCTTTCAGATAGTTTGTGAGCGGAAGATACGTCACGTCCGGCGGGCTTTCGTATAGATAAAGATGATCGTATATACGAATAACCTTATGTTCTCGTTGCAGTTCTCTAACGGTAGAATGCCAGCTATTGCCGAATAGCTTATTCATTCGATGCATTGATAGTTTTTTGTCTTTTTCGAGCAACGAAAGAATTGAATGTTTGATGTTCATTTTCCCCCCAGTACAGTTTTGCAGAGGGACAACAATTCTTCCCGGTCGGTTTTACTATAAGGTTTCAGTAATTGAAAACTAACTGCCCTAGCAGCCTTGTGCATCACTTCCCAACAATTTTCCTTTGTTTTCATTTCCTTTGCGATTGCAGTTGCAATTGACAAGTAGCAAAGCATATCAATTGTCGAGGCGAATTCAGGCGTTTTTGTTCTTGCAGCATTATTGCAAATTTCATTTGCGCGTTCGTTTAGTTCCAAAAAGTCCATTTTCATTTCTCCTCTTATCGAACAAAAGAAAGATCACTTTCACTTTCGTGCTTCAGCACACAATCGAGTTCATGCACCAGAAGTTCTGGATTTTCCCTAAGTACTTCCATAACGTCAAAACTGTGATTGTAGTTATTGAAGAAAAGACTTCCTTTTCCATGCAAGGGACAGTCTCGCGTGATGCTATAGTGCAGCTTGTGGCCCGTTAGTAAGTGAAACCACAACTTTCCGCAATGCGGACAAAAGTAGTGAACATTCATTGAATCATTCTTTACGTCAGAATGATATGAATGTTCATTTAGCAAGAGTTCCATTTCACCCTACATTCGGTTGTAGGCGAAAGTTCTGCACTCGGGGATACTTTTTCCCCTGTTGCATGATGAAGCGTTTTCCATGCTTCGCTTTCGGACACTTCACCTTCATGCCGGAAAGGTGCTGTTCTGTAATTTCCTTCCGCAAGGCAATGATCCTTGTTTGTTTGCTATTTTTGGACATTTTGCATTTCCTCTAGGAAGAAGTTTTCGCCAATAGCTTGGCGTGTTAGAGCATAATGTCTTTTTGTTGCTACTGATGGATAGGCTTTGTAATTCATGTACCATTTTTCATTACGATACTTTGCAATGGGATAGTAGCCATAACTTAAAACAGTATAAATGTCATTAATATTTTTTCCACTGAGTGCATGCGCCCTAAAAGACTTCTTTTGCTTAATGCATTCCATTGCTTCATAACGGTTCATTTCATTATCCTCGCTTTCGTTAGTGGATCAATTTCATAGCTTTCGAATTTGGACTGTAGCCAGTCCAGTCGGTTTTCGGGATTTAAGCTACAAATTTCCCGAAACATGCATCCGCCAAAGGCGTTACAAGAGTCACCTAGGGAGGGGTAGAATTTCTTTTCCTCGATGGAATTCAATAGGCGCTTTGCTAACTGAACAGTCTTTTCTAACCATTCCCTGATGAGATATGATGGCGTATAAATGATTGTCTCTTGCGGCGGGTTATCGCCAGCGATTGGCACACCGCGAATTATGAATCCATCAAGTTTAATTCCATAATGTTGCGCGCCCCATGCATATCCGATAAACTGCCCACGCAATGACCATTGCTCTGGCCATTTTGGACCGATATACAATGATGACTTGTCATCATGACCACACGTCAAATTACCATATGAGCGGATGGCGTCGAAGGCGCCACTATAGAGAACGGGTTCACCCTGGAACTCTAATGGTAAAGGTTCAACGAATGAAAATTCTAGGCAAGGCTTTCCGTCTTTTCCAAAAGAATGAAATTCTTCTAGGGGGAACGTAGCGTTGCTACGCTCAAATGCGAATAGGACTTTTGAAAGTCCTTTTTTGTTCAATGGATCATCAATTCCATTGAAATGATCGATGATTGCTAGCTTTCCGATGTTTTCGGCATCCTGGGCGCTAGTGTCTTGCGCGAACGCTAATCGAGACGAATAGAACGCCTCTGCTAGAGCCTTTCCGGCAGACAGGTGAATATTTTCTATCCTTGGATGGTATTGTTTCCATTCATACAACCGCTCACAGCGTTCATATGATGAAAGGATAGAATTATTGACTATTAGCATTTTCAATAGCATTGCTTCGTAACGATTCGGTTTATCTAGCTATATCCCCGAAAGTTTCTTGCCTTGCTAGACCTAGTTTTGCTTGCTGGAATGTTTCCCTTTATTTTTACATCGTCACGTAACATTCCACAAACGACGATGATTCTATCTAGCATGCCTGTCTAGATAGGAATTTTGAAAAATTTACAAATGCGGATTGTTTCCTGTTGCGAAAGAATGTGAACTACGTTCGCTACAACCCCAAATCATCGAGAGAAATTTCTACATCATTTTTCTTTTTCTTTTCCTTCACCATTGGCTTGTCAATTTGATAGGTTTCCCGAAGATATTGCGCAATCTGGACGAAGTCCTCTTCGGTAAGAGATTGAGATTGCGCCTTTGCGCGCCATTCCTTAACTTGTTCCATCGTTGTCATGCTTCTGTCCTTTCTATTTTCACTCTTACATTATAGGTCCACCCTGGGCGCTCTACCATAGGTATAAACCCTTAGAACTTTCGTTCTATACTACTAAAGACCTCGTTCAGTAAACATTTTTTCCAATTCCAACAAATCATTTTGAATCTCCTCTTCTGTTTTTTGTTTAAATTGTTGTATCTTAGTTTCTTCGTTATTTTTCCTCCCCCTAAGACTTGCATAGTCTCTACGTTTAATTTTATGAATAATAAATTGCGGACAATCATAAGAATCCGCAATTTCGCTCACTGGACGTGGATCATTTATGATCCGGTGCATCGTTTCCAAATTGAACGTGGGCTTCATTTCGAGCTTTTCTCCATTTAAAAAAATCTCTTAACACAGCATAGTCTTTCCGTTTTATCTTGTAAATTTCATATGGACATAGACCATATTTTTCAGATAGTTCCATTGTCGAGCTATCATCAAGTAGAACTTTAAGCATTAAGCTAAGGGGGATGTTAGATTTTGGCATAGTAAGTATAGTATAGGTGATAGGAGGGCGGCGGGGGTATCGTTTCATTGGGAAGGTCATAGTTTCCTCGTTATTGTCATAGCTTTTTGTTTGACTCCATAATGATATTAATGCTAATACTCATAATAATGACCCCCCTAGGCTACTACTGCATGTTGTATTTTTGCCTAATTCCTTATTCTGTAAGAGATTCTAAATTTTAAAAAATAAAAAAATAAAAAAAAAAAAAAAAAAAAAAAAAAAAAAAAAAAAAAAAATAAAAAAAAAAAAAAACC
>Ga0302252_1000375_pt1 | contig 42193 bp, 30 predicted proteins | sample AAG_RA_Leu_MG_FD_193511 | JGI IMG/M metagenome (GOLD analysis project Ga0302252, IMG submission 193511) | Enriched activated sludge microbial communities from anaerobic digester in WTTP, New Holstein, Wisconsin, United States - AAG_RA_Leu | ecosystem: Engineered > Bioreactor > Anaerobic >... | reverse complement strand
CTGGAAAAGGGAATGATCATGAGGTCGCTGCTGTCCAGATAGCCCTCCGCTAGGGCATAGGAGAGCGGCAAATGATCGATCGAGGGACTGATGATCCCGATACGCAGAACCTCTTGCTGAGACCTGCACGAATAAAGTGATAGCAGCAGAACTGCTATTACTAACCATAAGCTTCGCATTTTCTCTCCTAAATGAAAGAATGCAGCCATCCTAACCATTCAGTCAGGGTGGCTGCATTTCTTTGCAATCCTATTGCTTAACTGTGCAGGCAGTATTTGTTCCATGCCAAAGATGTCAAGGACTGATTTTGGGGGAGTAATTGAGAGAGAATTTTGGCTTGACTATCTGCCAATCTACTAATTTTTGACAAGAAAATTAAGCCGCTTGTCCGCAAGCCAATGGAGATAAAATGAATAACTCAGTATTTGCTGCTCCGGAAAAAGTTATCCTGCCCAATCTGAAAATGGCCAAAGCGATCAAAACCGGCCAAGAACCAGAAGAAGAAGTGATTCGCTTTTTGGAGAATTGGGCTTCTGAAAGAGGCGTCAATGTCATTCAAGCCCGTCGTTTCGGTTTTGATTACCCAGTATCCGATGAAGAAAAGGCCCAAGGCAAACGAGGGTACTGCTACCTGTTGCAGGTGCCAGACAGCGTGCAAGCAAAAGATGAAGTTGAAATTGTTGATTTTATTGGCGGTAGCTTTATCAGCCTGCGCATCAGCGATCCCTTCGCCGCACCCTTTGAAAGAATCCCGGAAGGCTGGAACGCCCTGGTGAAGCACATCCAGGCTAATAACCTGAAGGTAGAGTGGTGCAGCTTTGCCTCCTGCCTAGAAGAAGTGATCACCATCGACGGAATATGCTATATGGATGTGATGATCAGGATGGCATAAAGGGTGGGCAATCTCCTTGCTTGCTAAAGAAGCTGGAGTATGGCAACTATTCCGCCAAAACTATAATATTATGGTGCTTGATTCATACATCTTATTAGCTTAACTCCCGCTAATCAATGCCCCATCGCTTGATGATACCGATGAGTAGCTTCATAGATTGGCCATTAGGTAATAGTCATCATTATTTCTAGTGTGCTCGCTTGGAGGAATTTATATCACATTACTCAGATTGAAAGAGGATTATTGATTCGATTTGTTTTTTCGGGTAGTTGAAATACTCACTTTTCCGTTTTAAAGCATTCGCAGATTCTGAATAAACTCTGCAGTTCAATGCAACAACGTCTGGAATATGTAGTCCATCATCAATAGTCCAGTTACCACTTAATATAATTATTGGTACTTTATCGCTGACAAGCGATAACTCTATATATAATTCATTCTTGCAGCAATATGGTTTTTCCTTATAGTGATCAATGAGAAAATTATAGTATTCCTTTGTTTTATCTATACTCATGCTTTTATGAACAATGCAGTAGAAATCCTTACTCCAGATTGGACTACGCTTTTCTTGTATCTCTTTCATTCTCTGTTTTTTGGCGATCTGATTTTCACGTGCTTGTTTCTGTTTTGATTTAAACACTCTAATCTTCTTTACAATTTTTATGGTGAATTTGAAATAGGAAAAGAGGATGATCAAATCCAATACTCCGATAAAAAATAACCCACCAGTGCTTTCAAACATATCTCGTGTTGAAAATTCCTTCACATGTATGGTCAAGATCCAAGCGGTAACTAACAAGTAGGGAAATCCTACAAGTAATAAATCCAAAAAAATTGATTGCTCATTTATCAGAGTTTTATCTATCATATCATCGTTCAACGGTGCAATTGACAATGAATGAACTTGGTTGCAGTGAGGACACCTGTTTCCATTTTTTCTGAAGTCCTCTTCAGTCGATACTTTCTGACACTTACTACAACGAATTCCTTTGAGGATAATCCCACAATGAGGACAACATTTTGTTTCCTGAGTTACGATCCAGTCGCAGTTAGAACATCTAAACATCGTGTTACTCATCGAATTTCTCTTCTCCTATCAATGATACTAAGTAAAGAGTGGGTAGGAATTGGTGCGAACTACATGTCTATTCGTGGGAAATAGATATCCGCTACACTCCACGTTCCTGCTTATACGTCTCAATTTCGTCTCTTTCCTTGTCGTAGCCACTCTTTCCCATCAGGGCATAGGTGGCTATCTTGCCGGCTTCCACTCCTGGTTGATCAAGGGGATTTATATGTAGAAGTTTGCCGGCAAACACGGTCTGGATTTCATAGAGCATGATGAACTGCCCCAAGTGATAGGCATCGATCTGTGGGAAAACGAGGTTGCAGTTTGGTCTGCCCGCCTTGGTAAGGGCGATCTCTGTGGCGAAACGTTCGGCGTTTAGCAGTTCAGACAGCTTTCGATCACCCAGATAGCTAACCTCTTCCCGGTCTGGATGCAGATTCGGAATTATATAATCATTCTTGAAGCTTTCCACGGTCAGGAAGGTGAATACCTTGTCGTTTGGTCCCTCAGTATAGAGCTGCACCTGCGAATGCTGGTCGGTGGTACCCAACGCCTTAACCGGAGTCTGGCCTACGAATATCTCCCGGCCTTTCAGGTCGTGCCGTTTTCCCAGGCTTTCCGCCCACAACTGGCGATACCAGTCGGCAAAGTCGTAAAGCGCATTGCTATAGGGCATCATCACGCTGATGTTCTTGCCCTGGCGATAGTAAAGAAAGTGGATCAGGCCGTTTAGATAGGCAGGATTGTTAAAGACATCAGGCGTAAGGCAGCTATCCCGCATGTCTCCTGCGCCCTTTAACAAAGCGGCGATGTCTATCCCCGTAAAAGCAGAGGAAACCAGGCCTACGTCCGTAAGCACGCTGAACCTGCCACCCACGTTATCGGGAACCACAAAGCTCTGATAGCCTTCCTGCTTTATCACCTGACGCAGGAAACCTTTTTCACGATCAGTAGTGATGATGATGCGTTTTTGGAAGTCATTGGGATATTTACGTTTAACCAGGTCGACCAGAATCATGTAGCCGGCCATGGTTTCGGCTGTGGTGCCGCTTTTGGTGATGACGTTGAAAACCGTTGTGTCGAGGTTTATCTCCTGCAGTACCTCATCCAGGAAAATGGGATCCACATTGTCATAGACAAACAGCTTTTTCGGCAGTTCGGCTTCGGTTTTCAGAGCTGAATAGAGCGCTTTGTTGCCCAAGGCCGAACCTCCGATTCCAAGCACCACCATAGTGTCGAACTTGGCATCAAGCTTGGCCAGATACTCAAAAATGTAGGCTGTATTGGTTTCTGGAAGGTTGTAGAAACCCAGGACATCTGCCTGGCGGTCGGCTAGAATTTCCTGATGAGCACTATTGATCTGCTCTTGGGCAGCGTAAATCTTCTGCAACGGCAGAGCACTTACAAAATGAGCTGAAGAAAGCAAGTTATAATATTGATAACCAAGCATTTGATACTCCTATATCTGATAATACGGTTTTAGGTGCGTGTAAATGAGCTGTTCCACTTCTCTGACAGAGGTATTAAAGTCGAAATCAGAAATAATTCGTTCCAGCTTAGCATCGCAATTTCGGATAATGGCCTTGACGGTGAAAAACGCCGTGGGATTGATGCTCAGTTCCCTTATCCCCAGCCCAATCAAAAGGGGAACGTATAGCGGATTTGAGGCCATTTCGCCACAAACTGACAGCGGAACCTTTTGCCTTTGTGCAGCCTGAACAGACATTCTGATCAGTTTCAACACCGAGGGATGGTGCTGAATGTAATAACGTGACACGTTTTCATTGTTGCGATCTACGGCCAGGGTGTATTGCACGAGGTCGTTGGTCCCAATGCTTAGAAAATCAGCTTCCTGCGCCAGAGTATCGGTTCCAATCGCCGCGGAAGGAATTTCGACCATTGCACCCAAAGGAATGGAGCTATCGAAAGCAATCCCTTGGGAATAAAGCTCTTCCTGGCAATGATTGAAAATGTGCCTGGCTTCAGAAAAATCCTCAGCATCAATGATCATGGGAAAGAGAATCTTCAGTTTGCCAAATGCCGAAGCGCGCAGAATAGCCCTTAACTGGGTATGAAAGATCTCATGATGCAAAAGGCTGAATCGAAGACCTCTGTTGCCCAAATAGGGGTTTTCCTCTGGTTCGCCCAAACCAAAAGGCGCAAGCTTATCGCCACCCAGGTCAAAGGTACGGATCGTTACTGGTGCAGGAGCCATGCGTTCTGCAATTTGGCGGTAGATTTCGAATTGCTCTTCCTCGCTGGGAAGATTCTGGCGGGATATATAGAGAAACTCGGTTCGGAACAAGCCAATTCCGTCGCAGGCTAGATTGGCTATGGAATCCAGTTCTTCCGGCAAACCCAGATTGGCGCATAGTTCTATTCTTGTTCCTCCGGCTGTCTGTGAGGCTGAGGCCTTCAGCTTTTCCAGCTTTTGCCGCAGCAACTCCTCCACCTGCACTTTTTGAGCATAGAATTCCAAGGTTTCTTCATCCGGATTGATCACCAGTTTCCCTTCGTCGCCATCCACTACCAAAAGATCGTCGTCTTTAACGTTATCTGGAAGGTTTGGCAGATTGGCGATGGCAACCAACCCCAAAGCCCGGGTAAGTATGGAGGCATGGGAGTTATAACTGCCTTTTTGGCACAGGTAAGCGCCGATTTTCGCATGAGCCAGCTTATTTACCAGGGAAGGAGTCATGTCATGCAGGATGGGAATCTGGTCGGCATCCCAGTCATCTGGCAGCAGTGCAGATACTCCGCTAAGTGCATTAAGCAGCCTGGTTCCAATATCTCGGTAGTCTGCAGCCTTTAGGGCGAAGGTTTCCACACTCATGGCCTCAAACTGGGCAGCGATGGCTTTGAAGCTTTCCTGAACAGCCAGACCGGCATTGTGGAGCTTTTGTGAAATCGCACTTCTCACCAGGTTGTGGATCTCCGGATCATGCAGAATATCGCGATGACTCGCCATTATTTCTGCATCTTTGGAGTTCAGAGTGCTATGCTGCAACTCCGCTGAGATATCCTTGTCGACAGCTTCTATGGCCGTTTGATAACGTAGGAATTCAGTTTCTATGTCATCCTGGCTGATTGAGTAATGCTCCACCTGATGTTCAGGGATAATCAGCCTACGAGCTCTGCCGATAAACAGACCGTTGTTTATACTATTGCCCGAAAGTTTGTTCATTTTACTCACCAAAACCGCTGTTGATCAGAGATTGCAGTTCGTCCAAAAGATAATCTTCGTCAACTCCATCAGCGCTGAGAACCAGGGATGAACCGCATTCAGCAGCCAGCATCATAACGCCCATAATGCTCTTTCCATTTACTTTCATGCCGTCTTTCTCGATGAAGAACTCGCTTCTGTATTTGGTAGCAGCCCGCACCAACAGCGCAGATGGCCGGGCATGTAAACCGAGTTTATTGGTTACTGTTACCGCTACCTGTTTCATCAGTTTTCATGTCCAGGTTTTTGGTGAGGGTTTTCTTACGGATTTCTTGGTTTACTTTGCGGTTAAAGTCCTCTGCGGCATCATAGCCAACGCCTTTCAGGATCATGTTCATCGCCGCCACTTCGACTATGACGGAAACATTTTTTCCAGGCGAAACAGGAAGGTAGATGATAGGAATTTTCACGCCGAGGTGCTCGGCATAATTGTTTACCAGTCCGATTCTTTCGTAATCCATGTTATCCTGCCAGGGCATCAGTTCGATCTGCAGATCAATGGTTTTTTGTCTGCGGGTGCGTTCTATCCCAAACATTCTTTCTGCGTTTATAAAACCAACCCCGCGGATTTCCATAAAATGGCCAAATTCCCGGCCCGGTCTGCCCATTAACTGCTCATCCAGATAGCGCAGAGTGATCAGATCATCACCCACCAGGCTATGGCCACGATGTACCAGATCGAGAGCACATTCGCTTTTGCCAATACCGCTTTTCCCCGTTAGCAGGATTCCCAGGCCAAAGACATCCACCAAGGTGGCATGTATGGTTTTTTCCAGTGCGAAGACATCGTGCAAGTAGCGGGAAAGATGCTCGATCAAGTTTATTGTCGAGAGCCGGCTGGAAAGCAGGGCAATATTGAGATCATTGGCCATGTGTTCGATCACCGGAGGGAGAGTGAGCCCCTTAGATACGATTATGCAGGGAATGTCGGTTTTGAACATGTCCCTTATGCATGATATCAGTTCATCCTCGTTGCGGCTTTGCAGAAATCGCACCTCGGTTTCGCCAAAAACCTGAACCCTTTCGCTGGAAAAAACTTCCAGATATCCGGCCAGGGCCAGGCCCGGGCGATTTACATGCGGCGAAACCAGCTTTTTGTTCAGGGTTTCCGGCTCAGTGATTAGGGATAAAGCCAGGTCTTTCTTTTTGGCCTCGAAGAAATCTTGGACGGTAATTTCTTTCATGGAAATTCCTTATCTCAGGATGCCGGAGCTGCGGTCAGCAACTCCGGCACAATAGAAATTCTTTAGGGTTCCAGTAGTTTATAGACCTCGTGGTCTTTGGTTACCAATACATTTATGCTGTCGGTTTCGATGTTTTTGAAGATCAGATATTCATCCTGGCTGCCTTCCAGTTTTTCCAAAGCTTCGGAAACGGTCAGCGGTTCGGTTACGACGCGTTTGGTTTTTAGCGTTTTCCTTTTGCGGTCTACGGCATCCACCTGAAAATCGGTAGCGCGTGAAAAATCATCAAATTGTTCCTTGAGGGCTCGTTTCTGATGATCCGTAATGCGATCTTTCAATTTCTTGATCTGGCCTTCCATCTTGTCGATAGCATTATCGATACTCAAATACATGTCCATTTCCTCGGCCTGGCTTTGCAAGCTGAATTTGGCAGCGTGCAGGGATAGCTCGCAGAGATTGCGGCTATTTTCCAAAGCGAGAGTGGCATGGACGGTAATAATGTGGTCAAAGTACTTCTTCAGCTTCAGGCATGAAGTTTCCACATAATCACGGATGGCCTTGGTTAGCTCGAAATGACGGGCAGTGATTGTGATCTGCATTTGGGATTCCTCCTTTGTTAAATCTTGTGAATAGACAGGTTGCGCAGGTCTTCCATTGCTTCCATAATAGCTTCCGAAAGAGTCGGATGAGCAAAAACAACGGCTTCTGCGTCTTCAGACGTGTTATGATTAGCGATCAGAATAGCCCCTTGGGCGATCAGCTCCGCGGCATTGGGTCCCATGATATGCATACCCACCAACTCATTGGTATCGGCGCGAGCGATGGTTTTTACAAATCCGGCTGTATTGCCCATGGCCATGGCCTTGCCGTTTGCCGTAAAGGGAAACTTACCTATCCTGATTTCTGGAAATACTTTCTCTGCTTCAGCCTGGGTATACCCAACCGAAGCAATTTCGGGATGGGTGAAGGTGCAACGTGGAATATTGATGTAGTTCAGGGCTGCTGGAGGGCTGGAGGGCTGGAGGGCTGGAGTAAGGGCATTCCTGATGATCTCAGCCACGATCAATCCCTGCTTGCTGGCAGTATGTGCCAATTGCAGCCTGGCAGTCACGTCGCCTATGGCGAAAACCCGATCCAGACTGGTTTGCATGGCATCGTCTATTTGGATTGCTCCCCGCTCAGTTTTTAGCTCCAGATCAATCCAGCGCAGATTGTTAACGGGAATTCTGCCAACGCTCATCAGCACTTTCTCAGCCGTCAGAGAGCTACCGTCGGAAAGGCTTAGCTCCAAGGAATCAGAACCTTTGGAGATGCTTTGCACGCCCACGCCGGTCTTTACGCTGATACCACCTTTTTTAAAGCTCAGAGCCAGGCGTTTGGAGATTTCCTCATCTTCCAAAGCCACTAGCCGCGGGAGAAACTCGATAATGCTTACCTTTACTCCAAAAGTAGCAAAGATCGAGGCAAATTCACAGCCGATAACACCTCCACCAACCACTGCCAGGCTTTCTGGCAGTTTATCCAACTTCAGAATCCCGGTGGAGGAAAGGATGTCCACTTCGTCTATTTCTATTCCAGGCAGGCTTTTCGCTTCGCTGCCGGTTGCCAGAATCAGGTAGCAGCAGCTAAAGCTTTCGCCTGCTTCAGTTTCTACAATATAGTTATCGGCCTCTTTATGGACGGAGATGGCAGTGCCTTGTACCATGGGGATCTTGCGTTTGCGGAAGAGATATTCTATCCCGCTTACGAGCTGTTCCACCACGGCATTCTTGCGTTCATATACTTTTGCATAGTCCAATGCCTGATGATTTGCTGGCAATCCCCAAGCCGGGGCATCCAGCATTTCGCTGTAGAGTTCTGCGCTTTTTACCAGGGCCTTGGTAGGGATGCAGCCCCAGTTCAGACATACCCCTCCCAGCCGGGCTTTTTCGATTACCAGACATTCTATATTATACTGGCTGAGACGGATGGCAGTTTCGTAGCCGCCGGGTCCCCCTCCGATGATAATCACTTGCGTGTGTTGCATTTATTTTCTCCTGAGATGGCTGTTTAAAATTCCCAGTTCATCCCGGTATTTAGTAATGATTCTACGTGAGATATTCAAGCCGGCGGCTTTCAGATGAGCCACCAGTTCCTGGTCGCTGTAGGGTTTTCTCTTGTTTTCGTTTTCAATCAAGCGGATAAGGTAGGTTTTCACCTTTTGCCGTGAGATGCTCTGATAATCGTCGTCGATCCCTGCGGTGGAAGTGAAGAAATCCTTGAAGGCAAAGATCCCATAAGGAGTTTCTGCATACTTGTCTTTCACTACACGGCTGATTGTGGATTCGCTGATCCCCAAATCCTGGGCGATAACTGAATAGGTCAAGGGGTGCAGTTGCCCCGTTCCATAATAGAAAAAGTCGTATTGATGTCTGATGATCGAAAGGGAAACCCGTTCCAAGGTCCGCATCCGCATAAAGATGGACTTGATGAGGAACTTGGCTGAGTTTATCCGTTCTCTCACAAACTGCATCGTCTCTTTGTCGAAATAGCCTCGATTGATCATCTTGCGGTAGCGCGGACTGATGATGATATTGGGGGTAATCTGGTCGTTAATGATGATTTCGTATTGCCCATCGATCAGCTTCATGGTAACATCGGGGAACACGTAGGCCGCATTGGAGCCCGTAATCCTTAATCCCGGCTTGGGATCGAGCTTGCCAATCTGCTCCTTGGCAGCCAGTATGGCTTCCTCGGTTACTCCGTAATGAGAAGCAATCTTCTGATAACGCCTGTGGATTAGGTTTTCAAATTGCTCTCCGATTAGGCCGCAGAGGATGCGGTTTTCTTTTTGTTCTTCGCTAAACTGCGCATAGAGGCATTCTTCCAGATTTCGCGAGGTTATGCCTTTGGGACTCAGGTTCAAGATCATTTCGTGCAATTCGTTCGCTCTTTCAGGATGCAGTTTGTAGCGGCGTCCCAGGGCTTCGATGCGATAGTTTCTTGGTAAAAAGCCATAATTATCACAAGCGTCAATCAGTTCCGTGATAAAGTCCATTTCGTTATCTTTCAGATTCAGGGGAAAGAGCTGCTCGATGAATTTTTCTTTGGCATTTTCTTCATAGCGGATCAGAGCTTCGGTGTGGTCTGTTTCGCTTTCTCCGTGCCAGGTGTCGTATCCCGAGTGGTAATCGTTCCAGTTATCCAAAATTTCGGTCAGTTCTCTCGCTTCAGCCAGAGTGGAACAGTGGACTTCCGTTTCTTCAGGCTCTTCGATGGGATTATCACTTTCCGGAGCGCTCTGTTCGAAATTGCTTTCGTCAATATCTTCTTCGTCTTTTTCTTCGCGCAGTTCCAGCAGAGGATTGTTTTCCAGTTCCTGTTTGATATAGCTTTCCAGCTCCAAGATCGGTAAGGCCAGCATCTTCAGGGATTGCAGCATCTTGGGCTTTAACGCCAGTTCCTGCTTCTGCTTCAGGGAAAGATATTGATCCAAAGAATTCATAATCTCGTCTCGAAGGGGCTATCCAAAAACCTGTCTCCCAAATATAGCTCTTTTGCCTTTTCATCGTTTATAAGTTCCAACGAAGAACCGGAAACGATCACCTGGCCTTGGTAAATAATATAAGCCCGGTTCACGATTTTCAAAGTCTCGATCACATTATGATCAGTAATCATGATCCCTATATTTTTGGCACGCAGCTTGGCAATTATATCCTGAATATCAGCCACTGCGATGGGGTCAACTCCGGCAAAAGGCTCATCCATAAAGATAAAGGTTGGGTTGGTTACCAGAGCGCGGGTAATCTCCAGCTTGCGCCTTTCTCCACCGGAGAGTGTATAGGCTTTCTGCTTGGCAAGCTGAGCCAGGTTCAGTTCTTCCAGGGCTTCCTGCAGACGCTTCTTCTGTTCCTTTCGGTTTATCTTCAGGGTTTGCAGGATGGCCAGAATATTCTGCTCAACGGTAAGCTTCGAAAATATCGAGGGGGCTTGGGCCAGATAACCTAAGCCCAGACGGGCTCTTTTGAACATCGCCTTGTGGCTGATATCCGTATCGTCCAGATACACCTTGCCCTTATTAGGCTTGGCCAAACCGATGATCATATAAAAAGTTGTGGTCTTGCCGGCCCCATTAGGGCCCAGAATCCCAACCACTTCGCCCTGGCTGATCTCCATACTGAGATTATTAACCACGGTGCGTTTTCCGTATATTTTTACGAGGTTTTCAGCTCGAATCTTGTGCTTATCCATACAGTATTAAATCTAAGCAACGCTGCTTTTTTGTCAAGAAATACTTCTCATTGGCCTGTTTTTTGCTTGCAGGCAGATTTCCAAGGCTCGATAAATCGCCTCAAATCCCTTCTGGCAATTATGTTTAGGGAATCGACAAGCCCTTTGGAATTCCCTGGACTGATTATCAACGGCAAGTCGCTATCGATATTGAGATACTGCGAAAATCCCCTCTCAAAGGACATCTTGCCAGAGAAAACCAAAGCAATCCAAATCATTTCCCATTCTATACTTACCATATATTCATAGGATGGGTAAAGGATGGGTAAAGGATGGGTATTGGATGGGATGCCAGAAGCGAAGCAAAATCAACTCTTTAGGGTCTTGGAACAATGAGCTTAAAAAAACTGGTGGAGCTTTACCGGAATATCGCTCTTAGCAACTCGCTTTAAAAAGCTGGGTAAGACAAGCATTTCTATGGGCTTGAAACGGCGTCGGCAAATCTAAAGTCTGGCTCCGAACGAGATGCCATAGTTCAAAAAGCGCATCTTTCCCTGATTACGAGCATCGGCAAAAGTGATTCCGATCTCCGGAGTCATGATCAAAGCTCCCGAATTGGCTGTCAAACTCAGATTCAGGTGCCCCCGCCAGGTGTTCACGGTATTCCGGGTGTAATAAACCCTGTCGTACTGATAGGTAGTGGAATTATAGGCTCCATAATATCCCTTTACTGACACCCACTCGCTGTTGGCTCCGGCACTAAGGTTCATAGTAACGTTTCTTTTTGAATCGAGGGACAGGATTAGAGGCAGGGCTATCCCGTTTAGGCTACATTCTTCCTTATAACCACTGGCCAGGGTTCCCCCGCCACTCTTGCTGCCGGCCGAATTATAGATGGCAGGAACAAAGCTGAGATAAGTATTTTTCTCATGATAAACCAGCATCTTGGTTTGTAGCTCGATGGCGGTGGAACGCTGGTAACTGGAAAGCCAAACGGACAACTCCCAATGGGGATCTACCTTGAGAGACGCATAGCCCCCCGACACCGACTTTACAACCTTGCTTTGTGAACTGGGGGAATCATCCCACACGGAACTTCCTGCGAAAGCAGAGCTGAAGAAAAAATTAACTCCCGTGGAGGGAATAGCCGAATTCACCTGAGTGGTTCGCACCTCGCTCAAGCCAGCTAAGCTTATCCCGAATAGCAGCCCTGCAGCAAGGCAAAGAACTCTCGTGGAATGTTTGAACATTTTATCTCCTTTTCTCCTGATTATCTGGGTTGTTTTCTCAAGTCAGCATGCAGCTATCTGGCAATATAGATTTCGCCCGAGCCCGGGGATACTTGTGGCAGCCTTTGCCCCGCAAAGATACAAGGATTTCATCCAGAGATTCCGCCAGCGCAGATCCAGCCGATTCCTGGCAAAATGGACAAGAGTGCATCTCGCCTTTGGAATCCACATACAGATAGCGGTCTCCTCCGAAACATCCGGTTCGGCGCTGATAATAGGCCAGGAAATCCAATATAGGGAAATCACGGTAGTCCGGATCGTTGGTAAGCTTCAGATAAAATTCGTCCAGGATGCGGAATTGCTCTTCCCCAAGCTCGATGTCACATTCGCTGAAATGCCCCACTGCCCGGGGTTCCAGGATTCGAACAATCCAAACTCCCATATCTTTGGCCAGTTTCAGATATTTTTCCAGGTTCTCAGTATTGATGAATTCCCGGGTGGCGCAAAGGGACAAAGCAACCGCCAGACCAACGCTTTGAGCGTTTTTTACCGCTTTCCAGACCCAGGAGTAGGATTCCGGATTTGCCCGGAATTCATTGTGTTTGGTTTCGTTAAAGTGATCCAGGCTGATCACTGCTCCGGTTAATCCTGCCTTTTTCAAGGCCCGGGCTTTACGGTAATCAAGCTCAAATCCCGAAGTTAAAATCCAAAAATCCGTTCCCTTTCCGGCACCCTGCAAGAGCACGATGAGATCGTCAAAACGGCTTAGCGGCTCTCCTCCGCTCAGTTCCACATGGCTTACTCCAAGCCTTTGAAATCTATCAAGAATCTGGCGTAATTGAAGTAAACTGAGACATTCACTGCCAGCCAGATTTTTCCATTCATAGCAATGCTTACAGGCCAGGGGGCAACGGCTAGTGATAGACAAGATAAGGGTTTGCAATTGGCTTTGCCGTTTTCTAAGCGGCACAATCCGGTTCATTTCGTGCGAAATAAAGGCCCGAAAAGCTTTGGAGGGCCAACCTGGAGAACTGACATTCCAGAAATACCGGCCATTTGAACGAAGCCACTTCATACTTTGTGTATTGCCCACCAGGCTTCTTTTCAGATTCACCAAGCGTCTCAGAACCATCATGGCAAGCCAGGGATTCCGATATTCCCGGATGGCCAGCAATAGCAAATAACACCTGAATACAAATACAAGAACCCGGCATCTAAAACCGAAGACCAACTTCCCTGAATCCTTCCTGATCTTATTCAACATATCACGGCTTAATCACCTGCTGCGTATTTGGCTCTCAGTTTCAGGTAATTTTCCCGCGAAAAGGCGGCAAAAGCTCCTGGCTGGCGGAATTGCTCCAATCTGGCAATATCAGGTTCACCCTTGGCTCTGCGGATTACCTTGTAATGCCCGCGGCTATGCAGCAATACGGTCCTCTGGTAAGCTTCCCTGGTTGGGGGCACTGGATACTGAAGCAAAGCGCTGTCTCCCACCTTTGGCTGAATGAAGTATTTACGGTCGCTTTGGGTAAGCAGCCTGGTAACATCCTTGCCTTCGGTTGTGATGGCTTTTTTCAAAGGCAGCTTCCTGCAGAACACCTGCTCCTGATCGGATAAATCCAGGGCCGCATAATCGATTTCCCAGAACCTGGCACCCCCCTCCAGCCTTAGCTCAATCGTCTCTCCGGAAATTCCAGTTAGATTAAGAGGCATCACCAGATCACGATCGGCCATCGGACCGACCACCGGAAAATGGTCAACCAACTGCCAAACGCCATTCCGCTTCAGATAAACAGCCAGTGGAATGCCTTGTTTTTCTGCCCACTGGGGATCGATGCTTTTGTCTGGCTTGGATTGCCGGGCATACCAATGGTCGTAGCGGCTGCCAAACATATCCAGGAATTGCCCCAGAGTATAATCCAGCCAGATCGAATTGCGCGCTTTGAGAACCAACCTTGCATTGGTTTTGGCTTTGGGAACGGCAAATTTTAGCTCTAAGGCATCCATAATGCAATCCGGATCGCCAGTGTCATCACCGATGAACTTCAAATCATCTTTGGATTTCAATACTGGCAAGAGGTCTTCCCCAGCCCCCGAAACAGCTTTCAGTGGTATTTCAGGATCACGCAGAGTCCACAGCTTTCCCTGGCGATCGGGAATAACGGTTGTTCCCTGTGGGTGATCCACCACCTGCAGTTCTGCCAGGTTGGTGAATTGGATTTCTTCCGCTTGATTGGTCATCTTAAGCTGATATTCACCATCTTTGGGCTGCAGCACCGGCAAAAGGAGATAATCGTCCCGCTCCAGATTAGGAAAAATCGCTCCGCTGTAGATTTCGCCAGTAAATTCAAAATCTGTGCCATTGTAGGCATAGATGAAGGGACAGGATTCCTTGGTGAGAATGATGATAATTGCGGCAATAATATAAAGGGCAGCGCTAATTCCAACAATGGCCAGAAATGATGTGATGATCGTTTTTCCCAAATCCAGATCATAAACTTCCAGCTTGTTCACCTGATCCAAGGGTAAACTGAATTCCGCCGGTAAGGAATCCGGAAAGCTCAGCCCCGCATTCAGATGCACGTTTATCAACTGAGAGCTTTTGTAGTTTGGCAGATATGTGTTTTTGCTAAGCAAGCCGCTAATCTGATTATCCTTGAAGCTGAGATTACTAAGACAATATGCCGCATCTGATCGGTCCGGCAGATACAGCCTGAGCGACCTTCCCGAAAAATCAGGAGGAGCGTCTTTGGGAGTTTCGAAATAGCTGTATCTGGCACATGAATTCAACAAGCATAGAATTACCAGAACTGAGATTAACCGGAGTAAGAATTTACTAATGCGCATAATATCTCCTTGGCTGTGTCGCAACTAATGGTTTGGGTAAATTTTTGTCAAGGTTATTGAAGGTAGTAAGCACTATTCGTAAGAGATTTTCAGGATGTTGTAGCGACGAGAACATCTCGACCCCGATTGGGCTTTCGTCTATGTGTGAGAGTATGAATAGGATAAACAAAGGACTTGACATCCGCATTGAACTTAGGATAGCTGGAATCATGAGGTAATTACTTGAGAAAAATGCAGATAGGTCGAAGAAAAACATTGGTGGCGTATGCAAACTGACAAACCTGTTTTAGGAACGCGCTGGACTGTAGTTTTGGGGGGATTTTTACTTGCCCTGATGGGGGGATTGTCCTATTCTTGGGGAGTATTTGTAGAACCGCTACAGACCCATTTTGGCTGGAGCAAGACAACTTCCATGCTTCCTCTTTCCGTTTTCATGGTTGTTTTCGCAGCAGTGATGATCCCTGCTGGCAGATTGCAGGAACGAATTGGAACCCGGCGTTTAATAGGCATTGGCGCTTTTATGTTTTTTTTGGCAAACATGCTCAGCGCTATGCTGCATTGGTTTCCCTATAGAGGTTGGCTCGTTTTCAGCTATGGAGTAATCGGAGGTTTGGCATGTGGATTAACCTATAGCTGCGTTGCTCCTCCGATCCGGCGTTGGTTTCCGGATTTTCCTGGCCTGGCAGTATCATTGGGAGTAATGGGCTTTGGCCTGGCCAGCTTCGTTTTTGCCCCTCTGAAAGCGCATGTGATTATTCCTTCCTTCGGTTTGGACGGTACTTTCGTTTTGATCGCGTTACTGACCTTCAGCATTACCCTCATCGCTTCCCGCTTGGTAGTTTTTCCTACCGATCAATGGTATATGCACATCTACGGAGCGATGCATCTTCCAGACAAAACCGGAATGGTGCGTTCCAATCTGCCGCCCGGGCAAATGCTGAAAAAGCCTTTGTTCTGGATGATCTGGAGTTCATTTCTACTATCGATTTATGGTTCACTGCTGATAATCGGCATCTTGCCCTCTTACGGAAGAGAGATCATCCTGCTCAGCGGTGGACACGCCGCCATCCCAGTATCTTTATTTGCTTTATCAAATGGGCTTAGCCGTCCTTTGGCCGGCTTTATTAGCGACAAAATTGGGATATTGTCTGTTCTGAGCTTCGTTTTTGGTTTGCAAGCCATAGTTTTTTTACTTTTCCCTTTTTATGTACTGAGCTTTGGTAGCGTTCTGATTGCTTCTGTATTGCTGGGGCTGGGAATAGGAACCTCGCTCTCCCTGTATCCAGTTCTTACCTCTGAGTGTTTTGGCGTAGAACATCTAGGCGTGAATTATGGAATTGTGTTTTCAGCTTATGGTTTTGGAGCTTTGGCTATCCAGGGGGGAACCTACCTGCGTGATATCAGCGGGAGTTACACTGCTTCGTTGCTTCTGGCAGGAGTTTTGTCGTTGCTAAGCACAGCCATGGTGCTTTGGACTAAGCGGAAATTCAATCTGAATTAAGCAAAAAGACAGGGAAGTTGTTAATCGAAACCCAAACGCTGATAGCATTCGTTTATGTAACGCTGAGCAATCATCAGCGGCAGATTGCTGAAACAAAAGGCGAAGAAATTCACCAGTCGCGACAGAAACAAATCCCCAGGAAAAACCTGCACAAAACACAAGATTATCGATAGATACCATAGAATGCCGATGAAATAGGGGCTGAAATCCGCCACATTTACTTGCCTGAGCTGTTTGTTCCCATCAATGGCGACAAACGAAAGCAGGGGAATAATCAAGAAGAAAAAACCTACTCGGGGCATATTCCTGCGCATATGTGGATCTGCCGTCATCGAATACACTCCCTGACGTGCAAACCAATATAACTGAAACAGCCCAAGAGTTAACAGCGACCACCAAGGAATTGACTTCCAGCTAAGATTTGAAAAGATTGGTTGAAGATGAGTGATGCTGAGCGCAGCGGAACCCCTACCTTCCTGAGCCAGATAGCTATTGAACAGGCGTAGCTCTTTTTCGTCAAAACAGCTCCCCGCAATGCTGCGGTTAACCTTTTGCACCACTTCTTTAGCCTCGGAAGCCGGCAACCAGAGGCCATTTGCTACCGAGCACACGATGGTGCTCCGCTTCAACTGCCGGTCCAGAATCATCTGGGCCAGACGGCTGGAAGTAACCGGTCCGGCGGTAAAACCGTTTCTAATATAAAGCCATTGTGCTTCCATTGCAATTCTCAATCAATTTTCTGATGTATAAAATAAGCCGTGCAAGGATTGTGCCAAATACCTGTTTAATTTGTTGTTTGTTTTGCAGCTTGCTGACCGGCCAGCCAACCCGTGGAACAGGCAATCTGGATATTGAAACCGCCGGTTGGCAAAGCATAGTCCATTATCTCACCGGCGAAGTACAATCCGGAGCAAAGGCGGGACTCCATAGTCTTGGCATTGATCTCGGACAGGGGAATTCCACCCGCGCTGGCCATGGAGTTGCTAAGATTGCCTAAAGCCTTCACGTAGTATGAACTGCTGGACAAGCCCTCAATTATCCAGTTCCGATCACTCTTTCTAAGCTCGCTCATGGTCATCAAATCGTAAGCGACCGGACTCAGGATTGCCCGCAGCAAGGCAGGTGGGATCTTTGTGAGCCACAAGCCATTAATCACGCTCATCCGTTTGGAGTTTTTAATCATTTCAGGCAACAAGGGTTCGATGTCCGGAAACCATTTGATCACAATCTCATCCCCTTTAGCAAGCAGATGGCTGTTATCCAAGATCAAAGGCCCGGAGAAACCTTTATGAGTGATCAGCAGGTCTCCCTTTGCTTCGAACGTTCCGCTTTGGGTGATAAACTTGGCCTGAATGCCAATAAGGCCAATTCCTGCGCATTTCTTGAATCTATCGAAATATCCTATGCTTACACTGCTGAGATGTGGCCGAAATGGAACAGGATGATGTCCCAATGCTTTGCTTAGCCTGGCAGCTTTGCCGTCAGAACCGGTTTGGGGATAGCTGGCCCCACCTGTGCAGAGAATCAGTTTACCCGCCGACAGACTGCTTCCATTTTCCAAGCCAAGTTCAAAACCAGCCTCTGTTTTCTTCACCGAAGCCAGCCTGGTATTACACCTCAGTTCCACACCCACTCTGAACAACTGGCTGAGTAAAGCTTTGCGTACATCTTCCGCCTCAAAGGAAGCCGGGAAAACCTTGCCGTCCTCACGCTCAAAATGCTTGCAGCCGGCTTCTGCCAGCAAACTCACCAAGGATACATTGTCAAAATTGTAATATGCCGGCTTCAGATACATCGCATAAGAACCCAGCTTCTTCAGGAATGCATCTTTATCCAGAACATTGGTAAAATTACATTGCCCGCTTCCGCTGAGCAGCAGCTTCCGTCCGCTTTGATCTCCTCCCTCCAAGAGCATAACATGGCCTTTCACGGGCATGATCCTGGCTGCGGAAATTGCAGCACAAAATCCGGCTGGCCCTGCACCCACCACAATTATAGAATAGTGCTTCATTTCTTCAGAACTCCTTTGGTAAACAGGTTCGCTGGCAAAACAATATCGAATTGGATGCTGTCGATATAGTACTGCGTTCCCTTGCCCTCCTTCAGCTCGTCCTTAAAAAGGATATAGTGGGGATACCAGCGATTCCCGGTTTTGCGGAAATCTGAAGCCGTTATGGATTTCAGCAGTTTCCCGCTTTTGGCATAGAGGAATTCTTTCAGCACCACATAGCGCTCCTTATCCACCCAAAGCTTGCGTTTGAAATATGCCAGATTACTCTGTTTGGCAGTAAGATCAAGAACCCAACACTGCCGTCCGTCGAGTTCTGTTTCGCCGCTTATCCTGGCTGAATAGGCATCCACCAACTTTGTCTCTTCCATAAAATCTTCGTAAGAAAGGTCGCTGCCCATCACCGATTGCTTCAGCATATTTCCGGATATCTTGATGCTCCGGTCGGATTCAGGCTCATAAATCCAAAGGTCTTTCCCGAGTTTCAGCATTTTTGTCCCCTTATCTCTGGGAGGGGCGGTATATTCCGTATAAAACCTGCTGTTTCCCTGGGCATAATTAATCGAGCCTACCGTACGGGACGACCTTCTGCCATTGATAACCAGCCTGGTAACGCTTTTTGAGCTCGAGGAGTTCATATTGGCATCGATGGCCTTCAGAATTGCGCTTGGCTCGGGATTTGCTCCAAAGAGAAATTCACAAGACAAGATCAGACAAATAACAGACAAGATTTTCATGTTTCCAATTCCTTGAAAAGCTGAGCGGTTTGTCTTCTAAATACAGCCAATCCGGCCAGCGCTGCACCCAGGAGGGTGGACAGAATTCCGGGCACGAATCCGGCCAGGGCTGTGGAAAACTCGATGCTGGTATAGATGATGTCTTCAGACAACAGAGAAGAATTCCGGCTGAAAACGCTGGCATCCATACCATACAGATTGAAATACGCGCTAAGCACCAAACCTAGCATGATTCCCAGGGCTGAGCCAATTACACCCACACCCGCAGCCTCCAAAAGCAAGGTTTCATATATGTGCAGTTTGGATTCCCCCATTGCCAAACGAACCCCAAACTCACCATACCGCCGGATGCCATTCATCAAGCCGGAATTCCAAAGAACTATACCCAGAATTATTATAAAAACGAAGCTGAAAATCGCCATCATCCGATCCAGCATGGCCATTATGTAGCCCATATTGTTTTGATCTTCCATGCTCAGCATTAGAGGTGAAAACTCGTTGTCGGGATCACTGAAACTGCGGTTAAAATCAGCTTTTATCAGAGCAGCTTCTTCCCGGTCATATTCGCCGGTTTGAAAAAATCCCAGGATTTCAGAAGCTCCGCCTTCCATGTTCAGCAACTTTCGAACTGCTGCCAGATCTGCGATTACAGCACCTCGGTCCAGCGCTTCTGTGCCAAAACCCAGAGTGCCACAGACAGAGAACTGAGCAGAACTGAGAGCTCCATCGATATCGCTGCCAAAAAGCAGTACACTATCTCCCAATTTCAGATTAAGGCGGTTTAAAGCATTGTCACTTATAAGGATTTCCCTATCGCTGTGCGGCATTCTACCTTTTCTGAGCGCTTTATCCAGATTCATCAACTGCCGTTCCCTGGTGGAACTCAGCAGGTCGATTCCAAAGCCCAGAACCTCCCCTTGCTGAATAAGGCTGTCCGCCTGGGAGGGTACACCCAGCAGAGCACCAAAGTGAATTCTTTGCACCCAGTTCAACTGAGGATATCTGGCCTTCCACTTGGCGAAATCTTTTTGAATATCCAGGAATCCCAGATCGTAAGGTTTTTGAGCCAGTACCTCGGAATAGGCCAGGGTAACCACTTTCAGATGCCCTGTGTCAAAACCGGCGTTAGCCCTGATAAAGCTACCCATATAGCCATTTATCAAGGCCAGCATAAATACCATGATCAGCACGCCGGAGCTGACAATCAGCAGAGGAAACAGGTAGCGATGCCGATCCCGGAAAACTCCCTTTAGCAAAAACCTTAGCATTCTACCTACCTCTCAATGCCTCTGTGGGTTTTAGCCTGGCTATTCTACGGGCCGGCAACCAACTGACAACAGCCGTTAGAACAACCAGGAATAGTACGGTGGCCAAAGTAAGTGGAATGCTGTAATGAAACTTCAGTGGCTCATCGAATCCCGCTATACCAAACGAATCATACCCTGGAGGCAGCGCCAGACCATGCGCAAAGAAATAATAAAAGAGCGGAAATCCCAAGGGTAGGGCAGCCAGAGCGGCAAACAGCATATACAAAACCCCTTCTGTGGTAAATAGAATGATTATCTGCCCCTTTGTCATTCCCAGTGCTGACAGCATACCAATCTCCTTACGCCGTTTGAAGATGGCCAAAGCCTGAGTGTCAAAAATAGCCAGCATGGCCAGGAAGATAAGCATTGAAAATGGCATCATCTGCCCAGCAGCCTTGGTTTTAACCATCTGATTCAGATCAGAGAAAAACTCCTTTTCATCAATATGCCGGAAATCCTGGTTTGCCAGCCTGGCCAGTCCGGGGCTCTGCATCACCATTATAGTAGCCACTTCAGGAAGTTGTTTAATCTTCCTCAGCGAATCCAGATCGATCCACACCGTTCCAATGTCCAGGGAGGGTACAGGACAATTCATGATTTGTGCAACCTGCAGTTCCAATGCGTCATAGGCATCGTCGCTGTTTTTTAGACGGGCAGTGAAAGTGTCGCCAACCTGCAGTTTGGTATTGCGAGCCATCGCCTTGCCAATAATCGCAGGAACCAGATATTCCTCCTGGCCGTTTAAGCCTTGCGAAGGAATCCTCAGTATTTGTTGGCTGGCAGGAATGCCCTTTACCACGGCGCTTTGCATTCTGCCGCCGGGATAGATGACCGCTGGGGAGAAAAGCACGGGGATCAGACTGCCAGCTTCGATATATTTCTGTGCCTGTTCTGGAATCGCGGCATAGCCTTTTTCCCAAGAGAAGGTATCCAAAGGGTCGAAGCTTCTTGCTCTCAGGATCCCAGCGGCATATTCCCACTGCTTCTGTTGGGTTTTGGCCAGATTCAGCCAACTGAACCACATCCCTTCAGCCCAAATCAGGCCGATAAGAACCAGGGCCAGAATAAGGACATTGATCAGGCTGCGCCAGCCAGATCCGATAATGTTTCTAAACGCCAGCCTGATAATCATCACTTGCCACCTTGCCATCGATCAGACGGACAATTCTCTTCATAAATCTGATCACCTTGTCGTCGTGCGTGGAAAAGATAAAGCTGGTTCCCAGATTCGTGTTCAGGTTCTGCATGGTTTGCAGGATATGCAGGGAGTTCTCTGTGTCAAGATTTGCTGTGGGTTCATCCGCCAGCACCAGAACCGGTTTTTTTACCATGGCCCGGGCAATGGCAACGCGCTGGCATTGACCTCCGGAAAGCTGTGCCGGCCGGGATTTCTGCTTATCAAGTAGTCCCACCCATTCCAAGGCGGCCAAAACGGCTTTCTTCCTCTCCTCTGGCTTCATTTTCAGAAGTAGTAGCGGAAACTCCACATTCTCGTAAACCGAATATACCGGCAACAGGTTATAGGTCTGAAAGATAAAGCCAATGTGCCGGCTTCGCAGAGCTGCAGCTTGCCTGGCGTTAAGCTGGCTGGTTAGCAGCCCCATTACTTTGGCTTCACCCGCAGTGGGCAAGTCCAGGCTGCCAATTATATTCAAAAGCGTCGTTTTTCCGCTTCCACTGGGGCCAACAATCCCAGTAAACTCCCTTTCCCTAAATTCCAGGTCTATATCCTTCAAGGCATAAAAATCCCCATGCCCAGTGGCATAGGCTTTGCTGATCTTATGCAGACTGGCAATGTAATCGCTCATCACGATACCCCTATAGATTGTAGCTTAGTTTTACGAAAAAGCCTGGGTTTTTGGATAGTTTCGCCTCAAATCCTCTATCCAGGCTCAGCCCCAGTTCCCAAGCCAGATAATCGTAAGCCCTTCTCCATATCAGGGACAGATTATCCGTATCAGATACAAAACTATGTATTTCCAATAAAGTGACAGTATCCAGCAGGCCAAGCGGATAGCTGAACAGCAGGGCAAGGCTATGTTCGGTAATGTGAAGCCTGGTTTTCTCTGTCTTGGCCTGGTGGCCGAAGAGGTTCTCTGCTGTGATGGCCACACCGTTTCCCCAGGGAAAAGTATAATCGATCCCCACAGTTAAGGCAGTAGCCATACTATCGGCATTATTATCAGAAGTCTCTGTCATACTTACGCTTCCTTCCAGCCAGGCTCCCACAAACCCGTCCCAACGATGGTCAAAGCCAGCCCGATACTCATCTCCCTGCTTCGCTTGCCTCTGATGATAGGCCAGGCCTGTCTCTCCGGCAGGATTGGGAAGCTGTATCCGGGTTCCCAATTCCAGGCTGCCTTCTTTACCCGGGTTTGTTTCCGAGCCTTTGAGATCCTCGTCGCCAAGCATGCCCCAAATCCAGAGGTTGCTGTTATTCAGCCAGGTATGGGTGGCCAACAGAGCCCATACTCCCTCTGTAAACTCGCTCTTGTCCAGGGGATCGAGCTTGTCGAACCATTGCAGCGGCCGCAAGACCCTGGCACTACCAAAGTTGATACGCTGCAAGCCTATCCGCAAGGCAGTTTGCGGATTGCCAATCCTTAGCCAGGCTCGATAATTCTGAAGCCCAAGTTCCGTGTCAGTAGAATCACCAAACACCCCATTTATAAATGCGTAGCCAGAATATTCGCCCATCAGGCCGATATCTTTGCCCAGGTTTTGGCTTATGTTCAGCTCGGGCAAAAAATCTCCTTGCAGAAATGCCGTCTCGTTTCCTGCCTCATAAGCGCCAAAAGCTCTTGCCTGAAAACTGAAATCCAGTTCAGTGGCAGCCAGGAAAACCCCAGCGAAAAGGCAGAATAGCAGTGTGAATAATCTTGTCATACCTGATACCGATTCAGGCACCACTTTGGCTTCCAGCGGATTTTCGGCAAGTTTTTTTATCCAGATATCCACATAGAGAGGTCAGAGGATTAGTCCGGTTTTCTTTGCCTGAGTATTTTATTGGTAATGCCCTGGGCAGCCAATTCATCCTGTTCGGCCAGCCAGGCCTCAAGCCCGATTTCTTTAATCCGGTCGTTGTTCTGCAAAAGGAAGGGATATCTCCGGGTGAATGAGACCAGGCGTTCACAGGGATATTCCGTACAAAATGCGCATACCTGCAGTTCTTTGGCAATGGCACATTTACGGATTTCACACTCCGGGTCGCCACAACCGCCTTTACAGAGAGGGCTGGTTTCTCCCACTTCCTTCAGGTCTTTCAATACTTCCCAAAACTGGGGAAACTGGGGATACAATTCCTGGCCATAATACTCCCAGCCATCTTCTTGCATAGTCTCAAAAAGGGTTTTAGCCTGCTTTGGCAGAGTGGCAATCAGGCTGCATAGTTTGCAGTTCAATCCGCAATAGCAGAGATAAGCACTTGATTCTTTCATCTTATCCTCCATATTTTTCAAGCAGTTCTTTCATCACTGCGTCCCGTTTGGCTCTGGCCAGGGAGTGCAGTTCGTATCCCAATCTGTTATGGATATCTCTCAGTCTGTTCAGCAAAGACTCCGCAGAATCTTTCTGCAAAAGGGTTTTCCAGCTTTCACTATGTTCTTCCTTATTCCAATACAGATTCAGCAATCTGGCAAAATCCTCCAGAAGGCAGAGCTCAGGAAAGCTGAGTGCATCCGAACTCAAAACGGAATATGGTGGCTCGTCCAGCCATTTGTAACCCCTATCCTTGGCAATCTCCAGCATAGGTGTATCCGGAAGGATTTTCAGGATTCCCAGTTGCACCGCATCGGGAAGGCAGGCACATAGTTGATTCAGGGAATCAACTATGGATGCATAATTCTCGCCGGGCAGACCTGCCAGCAGATCTGTATGCAGCCTGATTTTGGTGCGTTTTTTCAGCTTAATCAGCATCTCATGCACTTTACGCCAGTTTGAGCTGCGTCCACAGGCTCTGGCTACCTCTGGATTAACGGTTTGAACCCCAATCTCAAACCGGAATTTTCCAGCCTCTGCCTTTTCCAAAATCACCAGATCAGATTCGTCCAGCAGATCGGGATATATCTCAAAATGCGCTTCGCAGGACAGGGGATTGCTTATGAAAAATTCCCATACCTTGTGCGCTAAAGCCTTATTCAGATTAAAGCTGCGGTCCACAAACTTCAGCGTCCTGGGCTGCAAGGCCACCAGTAAGGCAAGTTCCTCAAAAAGCCGCTCCAGGTTATCAGGATTGGCAGGATCGAAGCGAAGCTCTTTCCTGCCGTCTCTGGCCGACAGGCAATAGATGCAGCCATAGGGACAGCCCCTGTATAGTTCGTAGTAGACCAGCCTGTTCTGCAAAGTACTAAGGTCTGAGGCCTTATAGGGAAAGGGCAATTCGGAAAGAGACAGCGCCGGCACTTTAGCCAAATCATCTGTAGACATCCTGAAACCGCTTTCCGCCAAAGCCCGGAATTTTGCTTCTCCAGGGCCGCAGATCAGATAATCCGTTTTGCTCAGATAGCTTTCCAAGCGCTGAGCTTCCGGGCCACCAACCACTAAAACAGCTTCCGGGAGCAGCTTCTTCAGCGGAGGCAACAATTGCTGCAGATAGATCCGGTTCCAGATATAAGCGGAAAAGCACACAATCTGCGCCTGCTCTGCCCAGGCGGTTCGCAATACATCACCCAAGTGATCCTTGGTACTAAAATCCAACATCTTAGCCTGATATGGCAGGCCACCCAGCATAGCCCGCAGATAATAAAAAGCGGGGCTGCTGTGACTCCAACTGCTGTTCACCGCCAACATCAACACTTTCTTTTTGTTCATCAGGGCAGGTTGTTTTATGCCAAGTAGCTTGTCAACCAAAAAGCAAACAAAACATGATCCTTGCTCGCCCCCGCTGTGCCACCCGAATGCCACCCGAACTCCACCCGAATGCGGTTCGGGAGGAATTCAAGAGAGTATGCCGTGGAAACCGGGTGGCAAGCTTGGTACCGAAAACAACCAGGCAAAATTAAAAAACCCCGCCGTGAACAGCGGGGTTCTTATTGTATTGGTTAATGGGTTATTATCGTTGTGCCTTGGCCGGTGGTGCAGGATTGGGCATGGTTCCGTCGGCGGCGGCGATTTTGTAGAACTTCCTTGCCGCAGGGCTGTTAATAGTGTAGCTATTGGTAGCACTGTAACCCAGCAGCGTGAAGGCACCATAAGGATCGTCGGCAGCGTAGATTACATAATAATCCGCTCCGGCGTCCGCAGTCCAGGAAAGCTGGACTGTGGCACCCACAGGAGAGGCGATTACATCCTGAGGCATCGCTACGATTCCCAGGCGGTTGGAAATGATGGCTTCGGATTGCAGGCCTCCGCTGTAGTTAGCCTTCACCGCCCATTTGTATTTGCCGGGGGCTTGTGCGCCAAAGCTGCTGTCGGTGTAGACAGTGTCGGCAGTTGCTGCGCTCAGCAGAGTCCAGTTTGCGGGAATGGCTTCGTCGGCCAGCAGCATCCGGTATACGCTGTAGTTCTGCAGGCTGCGGTCGCGGTTTCGGGTGCCAAGGGAAGCAGTGTTCCGGGTTGTTGCAGGACCGATATAGATGTCGTCTATATACCAGCCGGCATAATTCACCGTTCCTGTGGCATACCACTCGAAGCTGATTTCCACAGAGTTCATACCTTCGAAGGCAGTTAGCGGTACAGTCAGCTGTTGCCAGGGCATAAAGACTGCGGCAGCTGAGCTACCCCAGACGGTGGTGCCGTTGACCTTGATGATACCATAGTCATAGGTATTATAACCATTCATGTAATGCCAGATACTGAGGACAGGACTGGTGAATCCGGCAAGGTCAACAGTCTTGCGCAGATAGGACCAAGCAGAAGAATTGCTATAATCACCGAGAACCTTGGTCCCCCACAATCCGTCTCCGGAATGTGCAGCTGTGGGAGGAGTCCCAACAGAAGTATCGTTATCAGTATAACCAGTCAGAGTGTAAGTGTCCGTGTATTCCCAGTCTCCATAGCCGCTACCAACCCAACCGCCATTATCGGCTTCAAAATCGAAGAAGAGGTAGTCGGGTTCTCCGGCAGGTTCCCAGAGCAGGCGCGCGTTGTCGCCCTTTGGGGCTAATCCTCTCTATTGTTGTTTTTTCGAGGGTCTTCGCTAAAGCTCCGAACCCATCGCTATAATCTTTCGCCCTGCGGGCTGAACGGCTCTGTCACTGAGAACTCCATCACTCCATCACTCCAAGACCCCAGCACTCCATCACTCCAGCACTCAAACACTCCAGCACCCCATCACTCCATCACACCAAGACTCCAAGACCCCAGGACTCCAGAACTTCATCACAAGGTGGGTAGCAGGGCAAGGCATGAGTCCTTTTCGTCGCTAAAGGTATTGCTAAACATAGAGATAGATATGACGAAAATGACTCCTGACGTTGCCTGGGTTTCACCCTTCCACCTTTGCACCTTTCCACCTGAACCCAGCCCACCAGCTCTCTAACCCCATACCCATCCATATCATACCCTATGTTTATAGGATGAGTAAAGGATGGGTACAGGATGGGCAGGCAAGCAAGGGAAAAGAAAAAACCCCCAGCGTAAACCGGGGGTTTATTGTTAGTTGGTTTTGAAGTAATTACTTTCTGTTTAATTTTTCCAATTCTTCAAAGGAAGGCGGCTCTATGAAAGAGGGGCCTTCTGCTGCTTTGGAAGGAAGGGCACTTGTGGACGCTACTACTTTGTAGAATTTCTTTGCCGCTGGGGCTGTGATGATGTACTCATTGGAAGTTGTAGTAATAGGGGCACCATTAAACAATCCGTAGGGGTCATCATCCGCATAAATCTTATAGTGTTTGGCATACGGATTGGCTGCCCAGGATAGTTTGATTCCAGTGGGAACCGTTTCGACAGTAACTACAGGTTCCGCAGGGACATACAGGGCAGGCCCCATAAAATCATCTGCATAGAAGCGCAATTTGTTCAAGCCGATATAGCGCACAGCAATATATACAACCGCACCGCCATAGGCATCCAGATTATAGGACTTCTGTTCGTATCCTGAGAATGCTGAAGCCATCGCACCACTATCGATCAGGGTGAAATCTGCTATTTGATTTGTAGTAGTGGAAATCAACACCTCCCACTCCTCAGAATATGAGGTAGAGAACTTACCTAGCCAGAAGCTGATATTGTCCTCTGCGGTGGCAGAGAGTTGAATTGGCGGGGTAATCAGCCAGTCGTTGTTTGCTAAGGTGCTGGATTCCCAACGTACCGCAACACACTTTGTTCCAGTGCGAGGATTGGTGGAGTAGATTTCCCAGTTGTAAGAACCTGTATCACCGGTTCTTAACGTCCAATCACTAGGGATGTAACCAGCTTCAAATCCTTCAATCCAGGTTCCTTCCGGATAGATTGTGATGGGCAGATTCGGAGTTGTATTATTTCCCGGGACCGTATCTGTGGAGAGATAAACTTCGCCATAGATATTGCCAGAACCACTGATCGGAGGTGTCCAGGTAAACGCATGGGTTGTGGAAGCACCTGCCGCAAGGAGAGGCATTACATAGGAGTCTATGGTGGCAGCAGGAGATACACTCTTTAAATACACTGTAAATCCGGTTTGGTCTGCTGTGCCATTATTAGTAATGGACACTGTGTGAGTTACCGGAGTGCCAACCACTGCCGCACCGGGACCTGTGATCCCCGTGGCAGCGAGGTCATTGGAAGTGGGTGTCCATACCTTCACATTATCCACATATAGGTTGTTGTCACCATTACCGCTTACGGTTGATTCTCCGTAGAAGGCAATGTACTTGATTCCGGTGTAAGCATCCAAGGGAATAGAAACATGAACTCCCGTAGTGGGAATATCATTGAACACATAAGCAGAGCCAGAGTTGTTCCATTCCCTGAGGATGTTTGCTGGTGACCAGGAATTTCCGTCTCCTATCAGGATGATGAAGCGGTCATCGGGTTGAGTGGTTGTTGGAGCTGCGGTAGAACTATAATATGTAAGTGCGATATCCAGATCAAGCTGGAATCCTGCACCAGGCATCTGAATCGGAGGAGTTAAGAGCCAGTATTTGTTTGTTGACCATATCTCCATTCTGGCGGAATAGTTTACCGGAGTTGTAACTAAATTGCCCCAATCGTCAGAAGTCCACCCACTTGTTGTAGTTGTAAGTGTGGATGGATCAAGCAATTGACCAGAGTAACGAGTCCAATTGGTGGGTGGGAAGGTAGTGCCGGTAGTACCGAAGTATTCGTTGATTGACAGCACAGTCGGATCGGCCATGGTTGTGAAACAGCGAACCGGGCTATTTATTGCATCACCGGCACTATTTGTAGCTACTACCATCCAATAGTATTTGGTGCCGTAGTTTAAGGCAGTAGTAAGGGTATAGGGTGAAGCATCATCGGTATAGATGAGAGTAGTGGGAGTAATGGGGGTTTCGCTACTGTCCAGATAGATTTTATATCCAGTAGGGGTTCCACCGATGCCAGTAGTGTTGGGCGTCCAGGTAAGGTTGGGTCGGATAGCCTGATTCACTGCAAGATCAGCCGGAAGGTTCTGGGTTACGGGGTCTGGAACCAGGTTAGCTTTTACAGGTCCCCAAACCATATCCACATACACGGACGCACCGCTTCCGCCGGTGCCATAATAAGCACCGATACCAATCTTATAGTTTCCGGTAAGACCGGTGAGGGTGATGCTATGGTTTTGCCAGGCAGCAGGCGTAAGGCTAATCTCAGTTCCAAAGGGATTCCAGGTTGTTCCATCGTAATAGGAAAGCTGGATTTTCTGGTATGTGCTGGAAACAACATAGGTTTTGAAATTCAGAACGGTTGTGGGCGTAACTGCCAGGGTTGGAGTAATTAACTTTGTGGCAGTAGCGGTAGTAGATCTATAGCAAGATTTTGAGCCTTGATATGCATAGGAAGAGCTGGAATACCATGTGGGGTCGTAAGACCATCCTGCGGGTGGGAAGGTGGCACCTTCAAAGCTCTCGTTTAGTACGAATTCGCCTAAGGCTGTTCCCGTGAGGGCTACATCATAGTTGGTGCTGTTATAGGTAATTCGTAGGGTTGCGGATTTATCACCTGTGGAAGCTGGGTTGAATCTAACCGGGATGTTAACGGATTGACCGGATGTAAGTGCAGCAGGGAAGCCTGTGGTGGTGGTGAACCCAAACTGAGTTGGGTCTGTTCCAATCAGGCTGATATCTGAGGTTAGCAGATTCAATGTCCCAACCCCATTATTGGTAACGGTTACATTTTGATATGCGGTGGGGATATTTGAATTAGCAGTTCCGAAGTTTATGGACGTGGGAGTATAAACGAAGATCGGGGAGGTGGGAATTTCTTCAAATGCCACATCGTCAATATACCATGTCTGGTAAGTAGCGCCCAGAGCGTGTTTGAAAGCAATGTATTTGTTCGGGCCTTCATAACCGGCAAAACTAACGATATATTGTGCCCAAGTTGATGCAGAAGCAGGAATAACAGTCTGAACATTAGTAAATACTGCACTACTGCCGGCTACGTCCACTGTGCCAACCTGAATACCGCCAGTGGAAGGTCCGTATAACCAGAACCTAACCCTGATAGTAGTTAGGGACAAAGCTGGGTCGATCTGAGGTGAGATCAATATTTTGTCCGAAACAATATCAGAGGAATTGTATAGTTTTACAGAATTACTGGGGGTGTGGCTGGTAGATCTGTAAGTTTCTACAACTCCATAATCTGAGGTATCAACCAGTTTTTTTGTCCAGCCATAAGGCAAAGCTGGTGCGGTAACACTATCAAAGTGTTCCTCGCGCGGTAGTGATGTTATAGTGGGATCGCTGATAATAGTAAAGTCCCAAACATTGAAATCAGGCGTGTCGGGATCGGGAGACAGTCCCCCGGAATTATATGGCAACACAGCCCAATACCAGGTGGTGGAGTATCCCAGATTGATGTCATCCTGAGCTGAGAGATTCAAGCTGGTGTTCGTAGTCTCATACATGTATTCGCCATAGTAGCTGGTTCCCGGATCGATGGGGTTTTCACCTACATATACTTCATAATAAGCAGGAGTTCCGCCGGTCATTGAAGCAGTCCAGCTAAGGGTAAGGTTCTCGGGCCATAATCCTGTGGCCCCATCAACAGGGCTCGTCAGGGTTACGTGTTCCGGGGCTCCGACCGGGGTTTGGCGAATCAGGACATTATCCACGAAGAAATCGTTATCAGCATTTGTGAGAGTGGATTCTCCGTAGAAAGCAATATAGTATATACCATTGTAGCTATCCAAGGGTAGTGTTACATGCATTCCGGTATTTGGAACATCATTATAAACATAGGGTGAGCCGGCATTATCCCATTGACGAAGAATATTTGCAGTTGTCCAGGTATTGCCATTTCCGATGAGAACCGTGAATTTGTCATCTATACCAGTAGTCCCGTTGGGATCGGAAGTAATGGGACTGGTGCTGCTATAGTCCGTAAGGGCAATGTCGAATTCCAGCTGGTATCCTGTCCCAGGCAACTGAATGGGAGGAGTAATCTGCCAGTGGTTTCTGGTTGTGCTGTAGATATTAAGACGTGCAGCCCAGTCCACGGGGGTTACGCTAGTGTCGTTTCCCCAGTTGTCTTGAGACCAGAGAGCCAAACCACCAGTGGTTGCGGGAGTAAGTGTAACCGGATCAGGTGCTAGTAAACCTGTAAAATAAGTCCAGTTAGCTGGCGGGAAGGTGGTTCCGGTAGTTCCAAAGTCTTCCGACCAAGGCAGAGTGGTAATTGTGGGATCCGCCATGGTTGTGAAGCTGAATGTGGTGTTCCCGATGGAGTCGCCGGTCCCATTATAAGCCACTACTTTCCAATAGTATAAAGTGGAATAGTTTAGAGCTGTAGTTGCATAATAAGTAAGGGTTGCCACATCTGCGATCTGGGTAGTAGGATCAGTATTGGTATCACAATATACCCTATAACCCGTGGGAACGCCACCGGTTGTAGGTGCTGTCCAAGTAAAGGTGGGACGGTTTGAAACCCCGGTAGCCAAATCAGCTGGTAGAGTTTGGGTAACCGGGCCGGGAGCTTCAGCGGTGATCTCAGGACCAAACACATGATCTATATAGTTTGTGCTTGCCCCTGCACCATTGCGAAATCCTATGTAATAGTTGTTTCCTGCCAGGGAAGCTAAATCTATCACCTGGTGGTAGAAAGTGTAGGTGGCTGCATAAGTGATATCCGATCCGATCTGAGTCCAATTCACCCGGTCGGGAGAATAGATCACCTGCAATATTGCGGTAGTTGTGCTGCTTCCCGCTGCCCAGAAATCCAAGGTGCTGGTAGAAGTAATGGTAACCTTTGGTCCGGAGAGGACATACGATGCTGTTGTAGAGCCGGACTTATAAGCACCTGCGGTGCCGTGGAATTTATAACTGGTCCCACGCGACCAAGAATTAGGATTAGCCCAGCCTGAGGGAGGGAAGGTAGTGGATTCAAAGCTTTCTGCAAGCTGCGTGGCCGTGGGTGTTTTGAAGCTCCACACCGGGCAGTTTTCAGCTTCGCCATTGTCATTACGGGGGACGATCTGCCAATAATAGGTGGTGTTTGCTGCAAGAGTTGGGGTGTAGGTTAACCCGGTTTGATCATCACTTACCAGAGGAGGAGTGGTTGAGGTGCCAAAATACACATCATAGCTTGTCGGTACTCCTCCACCGCTTGCCCAGGATAGCGTTGCATCGGTAAAAGCCCAGCTTCCATTGAGAGGGTAACCAACTATGGCTGGATTGGGAACAGCAAACGGATCAGGAGGTAGGAACGTAAACACCCTGCGAGAGCCATCTGCAGTGCTATTCAGGTTTGTCATGTAACTGCTGGCAGCAAAAGAGGAAGTCACTACACTTGTCCCGGTTGTCACCCATGAGGGTGTTGTAACTATTGTTGCTACACTTCCTATGTTGCCGGTTGTGGTATTCGAAGAAATGAACACCCCGCGGCCTAACGAGGAGGTGCTATTATTATACATCGCTCCATAAACGTAATTAACTATATTGCTTGTTTCGGTGAGCCATACTTGAACTGTGCTTGGGGTTCCTGCTCCCGGGGTGCCAGCGTAAGGTAAGCGTAATTCCTTGAACTCTATAACAAGCTTGCGCGGAGCTACAGCACCAATCAATTTATAGTGGATTTTCCCGGTACTTGCAATACAGTTATCACCCGAAAAAGTTCCAAGTATCGCTGCTGAAGCAACGGGACTGGTGCTGTAACCGCTAATAACGGTTCCGCCAAGCCTAACCAAGCCATTTGCATTTGCGGAAAATTGGGTATAAGCAGTTCCTGCAAAGGTAAATGAGAAGCCAATATCGGTTACAGCAGTTGCACCAGAATCCGAATATCCGGTTAACAAGGTGGTAGTATCAGTGCTCATGTCTTCCAAGCTACCATTGGTAACAGTAGAGAAAGTATAATCTGACACTGCTTGCGCCATTATACAAGTCATACTGATAAGCAGCATGACCATTAGGATTGCAATTCTTTTCATCTTAACTCCTCGTTGTGATTTGCAGTTATCTCCTTGTATGCGATGCATCTCCATGAAAGGTAACTGCATGAAGGCCAATGAAGAAAGGGGAAGATGCGCATGATAGCCGGAGTACGTGTAACGTGCGATTGTTATTTTGTGCTGTGGCGTGCCTGCGTTTCATCTGCTTTCTTCGTTATCACTCATTTGTTTTTTGCATAGATGGTTGTTAGTGAAAATTGTCTTATAGACATCAGAGAATGGAAACAATAACCCTGAACTGCTTTCCGAGGGCAGTTGCGCTGCGATCCAATCCGGTATAAAATAAGTTCCAGGCTCATTTCCTCCTTCTTCTTCCGGAGCTCTGGTCTCCTCTGGAAGATCTGCGCTTAAACGTTTAAAAACCTATTTAACAATATATTATGGGAAAACTAACTTCATTCTCCCTGCTCATTTTCATGTTTGGGGAGCTGGGAAAAAATGTCAAGTGAATAATGGGAATGTTCTCTTGAGTTGCTTTCATTCGTTAACAAACATCTGCTCTTTCGATTACGCAGGCCGCTCTAAAAGCCGTTCAATAACCGGGAGCATCAAGTTTATCTGGTAAGTTATTGGCACAAGTAATCAATGAATGCTTAAAAAATCATGGCTAGTTCAGGATAAAATCAGAGAACCAGGATATGTTTAGGTGTCTTGGAATGGGATCAGACCTTTAGAAAGCTGTTCCCGCTGCTTTTAGCTATCAGGCCTTTCAGCTCCAGGGTAAGGAGGGTGGAGGAGAGCTTGCCGAAGCCAAAACCCGTTTTCAGCATGAATTCATCGAAGCTGATTTCGCGCTGCTCGCGGGACAGAAGGTCATAGATTTGCTGTTCCTCTGCCGAAAGCACCGGCACTATCTCAAGCTGCTGAACGTCGTCGGTGCTTAGCCCCAGATCGCTCTGCAGATCACTGGCCGAGCTTATCAGGTTAGCGCCGCTGCGAATCAATTGGTTTGGCCCCTGGGCATTGTGGTTATTGATGTTTCCGGGCAGGGCATAAAGAGGCCTGCCCTGTTCGATGGCGAATCTTGCAGTTAGCATTGCCCCACTGTCCACGGGTCCTTCGATCACCAACACGGCCTGTGCCAGAGCGCTGATAATGCGATTGCGATCAGGAAAGTTCCAGCGTTCCAGCTTGCTGCCCGGCTCGTATTCGGAGATTACAGCGCCGTTTCGGATTATCCGTTCTGCCAGTATTCTATTCATGGGTGGATAAATGGTTTCCAAGCCTGAAGCCAGCACGGCGATAGTTCTACTGCCTGCCGAAATTGCGGATTGATGAGCTACCGTATCGATCCCCATGGCCAGTCCGCTCACGATGCAAACTCCCTTTTCACAGAGCGGTTTCAGCAGTTTGCCACACATCTGAACTCCGTAAGCGCTGGGTTTGCGGGTTCCCACTACGGCCAAAGATATCCCCTGTAAGGCTGTAGCCAAGTCTCCACGGTAATAGAGGATCAAAGGTGGTTCGGAAATAGCTTTCAGCGCGGTGGGATACTCAGGATCGCCAAGGGTAAGATAGTGAAGATCCATCTCATTCAGCAGAGTAATGCTGCGCTCAGCAATCGGCGGCTGGGAAGCTGAAAGCAGATACTCCTTTGTAGTGTGTTTCAGCGGGTATTCTGTAAAAAGCTCATGCCGGCTGTTGCCAACGAATTCCCTGGGCTCCGGATAGCGTTTCAGCAGCTCCAGAGTTCCCTTTATCCCTAATTCAGGGGCGGATTTGAGGCAGAGCCAGGCTTTCAGTTTGTCGATCATCGGTTCTGTTGCAGCAATTTATACAGGGTATATTTCAAGCTTTCCAGGTTTTCATTCCCCACAGAAGAGACACTCAGAATATCCTCATGGTATTGCTTGTTAAATGCCTCTGAGATTTCTGATAGTTTTTTCTCCAGTTCCTCTGCAGGCTGGGTATCGCTTTTACTGATAACGATTAAATGCGGTTTTTTGTCCATGAAGGAATCATATAGATACAGCTCAGCCCGCAGGGTGCGATAGGCTTCCAGGGGGTCTTCCGTGGCAATATCGATGAGGAAAAGCAGGATGCTGGTGCGCTGGATATGGCGCAAAAATTGATGTCCCAGCCCCTTGCCAAGATGGGCGCCCTCGATGATCCCCGGAATGTCGGCCATCACAAAGCTTTGATAATCGCTTACCCGAACCACTCCCAGCATTGGTTCCAGGGTAGTGAATTCATAATCAGCAATCTTGGGCCTGGCTGCCGACAACACACTTAGGAGGGTGGACTTTCCTGCATTGGGAAAGCCAACCAAGCCAACATCGGCCATCAGCTTCAAAACCAGTTCCAGATCCAGTTCGTGAGTGTGTCCCCCCGGAGTGGCATGCCGGGGTGCTTGATTAGTAGGCGTGGCGAAATTGCTGTTGCCCTTTCCGCCATGACCACCTTTGGCCAGGATAATTTCTTCCCCGGCCTCGGTAACATCGGCCAGTTTGCGGCGTTTTTCGTCTTCCACCACATAGATTTCCGTTCCCAGCGGGAATCTGAGGATAACGTCCTCCCCGGCCGGACCGGATTTACGGGCTCCGGAGCCAGGCTTTCCATTGCCAGCCTTGAAGCTTTTGCTGTAGCGGTAATCGAGGAGAGTATTGACGTTGGAATCGCCCAATGCGACTACATTGCCGCCCCGCCCTCCATCACCACCGTCGGGTCCGCCTTTGGGAACAAACTTTTCTCTGCGGAAGCTAACCGCCCCGTCGCCGCCATTTCCTGCCTTAATCCTTATCTTGGCATAATCGATAAACATATCTCTCCTATTTCGCGATCACAAATCTGTGGTTGATGCTGTGTTTCCCGTTTTCCAAACGCAGAAAATACACCCCTGACGCCAGATTTTTCCCATTGATTCTGCCATCCCAAGGAATGCTGAGGGTATTGGAATTTACTTTTCCATTGTACAAAGTCCCAATCTTCTGCCCTTTCAGATTGAAAAGCTGCAGGTGCAGCAAGCCATTTTCCAGACCTTTGACAGCAATGTTGCTTTCTGACTTGCCTGGTATAAAAGGATTGGGGATGGTGCAAGCTATTGCCGCTGGCGTCTGATGGACTTCTTCAATCGACACCGGTTCGTAGGTTCCGCTTACTATATCGATCCCGTTGTCGCTAAAGCTATAACCCAGAACATCAGGAACAAAGTCCAGGGGAAATTGGGCTACGTAAACACAGGAGCCAGGATTAAGCGGATCGGTAGGATAGGCTGTTACTGCCGGGGCAGTATATGGATCAACAGAGGCAATAAGCGGGAAATCACCATCCAGGTCAGTATAAATCATTACAAGTTGTTTGTTCATTTCGTTCCAGCTTTGCACATTCACGTTTGGCAAGGTATTTACATTTACCTGATAGAGGTTATCCTGAAAAACAACCACTGAGGGAACCCCATAATCGCCCAGTCCAAGATTGGGAGTCATGGTAGGCAGGTCAATATCTATGGCCATCGTAGCACCAACCAGCATCAAGCTTTGGGACGCATTTGGCCAGTATCCAAAATCAGGATCGGCAGCCAGATCGCTGAAATTGCATGCCATATGCAGGGAGCCGGACACCACCTGGGCTTGGATATTTCCCAAACGTGTAAAGACAGGCATCTCAGTCTGCGGATCAAACCCCAGCTTATACAGACCATTGGAGATAAGCCCGGGAATGTTGAAGCTATAAATCATTGCATAAGCCACGGTATCGTTTACAGCCTCGATATTGGTGATCATCGCCAGATAAACGTTGTAGCTGGACAGGCTGTTCATGGTGGGAAACACACCACTTTGGTTCCGCAGGCTGCAATACAGCTTGTCCTGGGTAGAGGCAACGAAGGCTTCGCGCAAATCCAGATTGGGATGATACACCATCAGGCTGTCGCCTTCAGGGTCTGTACCCATCAGAGCCATTTTGTCCAGTGCAGGAGGAAAGACGTTAGTATCCCAACAGGCAGAATGCAGCATGGCAAAGCTTTCGCCCATTTCTTCCACGCTATAATGAAGGCGATAGCGCAATCTCTGTCCAAAGCTGTAGGGCACCAGGGCTTCCATGGTTCCCGGTTGCCAAAGCTCTGGTGGCACGCTGTTCCAAATGCTGTTATCGGTATTGTAAAAGCAAGTAGTGGTGCCAATACCCTCGCTATAGTCCTGCCAGCGCAGATGCAGGTTTCCTTCTGCATCCCTGGAACTGTGATGGATTTTGCCAAAGGGGCTCTCAATCTGAGCCAGCAGCAATCCTGCAAATATTAAAAAAACAACAGTAAAAATGGTTTTCATGATATACCTCATTCTTGGGGTTCGATCAGGCCTTGTTCCCATAGCTTTTTGAAGTAAGTCCAGCTTGTTTCGTTGGGCTCGCTCCATTCCGAAGGTGGCAAGGCAAATTCGGGTTTGTTTTTCATTACATAGTCCTGAATATCCTTGGGTAGGGCTTTGAAACCGCCGTCCAGCTTTTTGCCGCGGCATACGAAGATCAGACTCCCAGGTCGGTCTCCCATCCGCATAAAGGGTATCCAAGGGCTTACCCTATTCCAGGTTATGGTAACTGGAACGCTGCTAAGAGCACTATTTTGCAAGTCGTTTTTATTTGCGAAGAACTGGAAGAACTCCGCAGCCTGGTAGGTGTCGCTTTGGGAAAACTCCCCAAATTCCTTGCGTGGCAAGGGACTGGGATAAAAGGGGAAAATCTCCATGTGAAAGGCCAATTCATCTCCCAAGTCGGTGGAAGGAAAAATCTGGTGTACATAAGGCAACATATCGGCATCCAGATTCATATCCTGATTCACGGGATCATTCCAGATATGGATCACCGGAATGTCGGCTTGGGTAAAGGGATTGCGCCAATTATCAAGTATCTGCCCGGTGCGATGATCCTTGAAGAAAGCAGCCTCACGGGTAAGCAGAGTAAAGCCATACTCACCGACGATGGTCTTGGCAAGGTTAAAGCCCTCAAAGCCGAAGAGCTCCATCCGCTTTTCTCCAGGCACAAAGCTATAAACAGAGCCCGTCCAATGATATAGCGTTTCTCCGCCCTTGGCATCGCCCCTTACCCTCATAAAGGCATTCAGATAATCCTGAGGCTTATTCAGATCGATGCTTTGAGCAAAAAGCGGCAGGCTAAGCAATCCCAGGATAATGCACATGATAAGTATATTATTCATTATTTAATCCACCTTGATAAGCAAAAATATGTGCTGCGTTTCTTCATTTTAAATAAGGCCGAAGCTTGTCAAGCGAAAAGGCAGAAAAAACCCCAGTCCCAAGCCCGCCTATACTGACGGGCATGGAATGGGGGGTTCTTCGTTCTCTTTGCTACTTATCTAGTGTAAATATCTTACTTCAATAGAACCATCTTACGGGTACTGCTGTACTTCCCTGCGATCATCTTGTAGAAATAAATCCCGCCTGCCACTGGCAACCCATTCGCATCCGTTCCATTCCAGATCTGCTGATGATGGCCTGTGTCTTTCGGTTCGTTAAGCAGTTCCCTTACGAGCTGACCTTGGAGATTATATATCTGGATTTTTACCGGGCCAGGCTGTTTCACGCTGAAGGAAATGGCCGTGGAGGGATTGAAGGGATTGGGATAATTCCCCTTTAGCTCTGTGGCAGAAACAGGAGCATTACTGGCATCATCATTTGCAGAGGGGCTCAGTTGGAAATTTACAGTAGTCGTTTGACCGGTAACTACAGAAACATTATCGTGGGTAAGCGGCAGGTAATATGGATGGCTGGCCGTTATGCTGTGAACTCCGGCATTTACCTGCATGCTGTACGCGCCGCTGTTGTTTGTAGTGGCGTTTACAGCCCCACAGGTGAGCGTGGCACCGGGAATGGGCTGGTTTTGCAGATTGCGCACGATCCCGGCAATGGTTCCCACTGTGGGAATGTAGGCCAAAACATTGGAGAAAGCAGGAGGCGACATGGCTCCACCTGGATAAATTGCCTTAACCGCCCATTTATAGGAATTATATGGCAACGTGCTCCAGGCTGTATCTACGTAGCTGGTTGCAGTAATTGGGTGTGGAGTGAGGGATGACCAGAGATTTTCGTTATTCTCCTGATCAGACTGCAAACGCCATACTTTATAACCAGTAAGACGCTGTTGAACAGCAGGAGCTGCAGAAACCGGTTTTTTAGCATTTCCACTGCTTGCCAGAATTCCCTCGCAGCGGTGTAAACCCTTAAGCTCTGTAGATTGTACAGCAGGCACATAGCTGATGTGAGGGGCAGCCGTGGGAGCAGAATAACCCACATAACCCTGAATGTTCCAATTGTAGTTCAAAGTGGGCGCCAAAGCCAAAAGCGTGCTCCAAGCCCCTTGATAATACATCATGTTGCCCAGACCATCAACAGCCGGTCCCGCATCGCAACCGGCAGGATAGCCGCCGGTAACGTTGCAGCGATAACCGAACCAGAGTTCATCATTCACGTTTAGGGTAAGGGGACTGCTAAGAATAACGGTATTGTAGCTATCCAAGACCGGATTAAATGGTTGATCTGCCACCATGTTGGCTGGAGCGGAAGCCGAACCTCCAGTCCAAACTCTTATGGAGAACGTGCCGGCTTGAGCAGGCCAGGCTTTCACGGCATACAGGCTCATACCTGCGTAATCCTGCAAGGCCGTGGCAGGAAAGCGAACTGCCACATCAAAATCCGCTGCGGCATTGGTTCCGATGCTGTCGTGGTTTTCTCCAGAGTCATAATGCAGCCAGGCTCCTCCTGCAGTTCCAGGAGCCATCCAGCTTAGATTCACATTGGGCATATTCTCCACAGCCTGCACGGAAGCTGGAGGAAGCAAGATCTCCGTCAACACGAAGTTTTGGATAGTGGTCTCGGTTCCCACAATCACTACACCAGGCTGGGAAGAAGTCTGGTATCCGGTTTTCGAACAGACTACAGTGTAGTTCCCTGCATAGACCAGGAAGGAATAGGCTCCCTGGGCATCGGAAGTGTCTGAGTATTCTCCTGCGGTAATTGTAGCTCCAGATATTGGTGTCCCCGTGCCAAAATCCGTTACAGAACCGGTCAATACGCCCATCATGCCTTTATGAATTTCATTCGAAAACACAGGGGTAGAGACAACGTTATTGGTATAAACTGCTTTCACTGCATATTGGTACACTCCTGAAGGCAAGGGACCCCAAAGCGTATCGACAAATGAAGTGTCGGGAATGGCAGCGGGGGTAAGCAAAGTCCATAATGTCTCATTATCCTGATCCAAAGCCAGCAAGCGCCAGACCTTGTAATTGGCTATACGGTCTGGTTCGCGCAGTTTTTGCAGGGCAGACAATATTCTATCAGCATGATTTTCGGCTTCTTCGGCTGCCTGGAGTTCAGTTAAGCCGGGATATGGGATGGACGGACTGTGGGGTTTATTAAAAGCCATTGCTTGGGCTGGACCCAGATAAACGTCGTCTATATACCAGCCTGCATAGCTCACCACAGTCGTCGTGTAATGCTGGAACTGGACAGTTACATTTGCCAGATTCGCATAGGCCGAGAGGTCGATGATCACTTCTTCCCATTCCACGGGATTGGTATCCCAGGCAGGACCCCAAACTATGTTTCCATTAACTGCCACCTGCCCGTAGTCCCAGTTTCCAAAGCTATTGTTCCAGCTCCAAAAGCGCATCTGAGGATTGGAAATCCCGGAAAAACTTAGCTCTTTGGTAAGGTAGCTGAATCCTCCTGCATTACTGTATGGACCGTAGATCACCGTTCCCCAAAGCCCGGTTCCAGAGTGAGCAGTGGGAGGAGGGAATTCGCTGGCAGGATATCCGCCAACTACATAGTTGGCCGCATTGTAGGTATTTGTCCATTGAAAATCGCCCAGGGGATTCGTCCAGTTTGAGGAAGGTATCCATCCTCCGTCATTTTGTTCAAAATCCTGGCCGGGGCCACCAGCTCCAGGAGCTGACCAAACCACCGATACCTGTGTTTGCTCGATGTTTTCCGTGGCGACCACAGGGCCGGGAGGTAAGGCCAGTTCATTTAGAATCATGATTCCCATATTATAGTCGGTTGTCCCCACATTTATGGTTCCATTCAGGTCCTGATATCCCTGTCTGGAAATGGTGTAGCTGTAGCTATTGCCAGACAGCACTCCAGGTATGGAAAAGGTTCCCGAAGCGTTAGTAGTGGCGGTGTGATTCTGAATCCCGTTCAGCACTATCGTTGCCCCTTCCAAGCCAGTGGCAGGGGCATCGCTGCCGGTTACCATACCGCTTACAATCACGCTGGTGGAGGCTACCAGATTGAAGTTCAAAGTATGAGTTTGGCTGGCAATCAATACCACCGTCTGGGTCTGGCTTTCGAAACCGAGTTTACTGGCCGTGACGGTGTAGGTGCCGGGGATCACATAAGGGAAAATGTAAGAGCCGGCTGCATTGGTCTGGGTGGCATAGGAAGTGCCGTCGATCACTACATTCACTCCAGATAGGGGATTTGCGCCAGAGCTGACCGTTCCATTTAGCTGAGCCAGGCCATTGGTGATGAAGCTGAAGGAAGCCCGGGGAAAGGTTCCGGATAGGGTTCCTGCCGCGGAGGGAGCCAAAGGATCATAGGTCGTACTATCCGAATATAGCTTCCGAGCCCGGTTTGTGCCTATGGTTTGGGCCTTGAAGTTGTCAGAGGTACTGAAATACTGGGTGTCCCAAGGGCGATTGGCATATAATACCAGATTCCCAGATGTATAAGAAAAGGGGGTTTGTAAGGGTATGGTAATTGTGTTTTCGCCTGATGGGAAGGAGATCGTGCCATCAAAAACCTGAGTAAGACCGGTTAAGATCCACCCTCCACTGAGGTCATTCAGAGTTGTTTGACCCAGCCAGAACTTACAGGGTTTATCGGGCAGATTGGTTTGGAAATTGTTATAAAAAGTAAGCGCAGTTATCATTCCATATACATTCAAATCGCTTTGATAATAAATGCTTTGGTGCAGACTGTTTTTATAATAGAATTCCAAGGGAACCCCTTCATTCAGGTTCCCTTCTCCAACCGTTACCACCACTACTCCGGCAGGTTGAACGTAAACGCTGTAAGGAGGGCTTTGATCATTGCCGGGGTTTATATCGCCGGGCAGATACACCTTTGCATAAATGGAAGTGGCTTCCTGAACGCTGGGTGTCCAGCTAAGCGGTACAAAAGCTTCAGCATCCGGGGAAATTGATATACCGTTGGCCGTGGCAAGCTCCATGTTATTGGCATTAAATAGCTTCACTGTGTAGTTGCTTTGGGTTGCGGTACCCCAATTGAATATTCTGGCAGTATAAACAGCAAGGCTATTCACCGATGGGGTGGGATTGCCGGAAATCGCAGTACAGGCTAGATCGTTGGGAGAAATCTGTTCGAAGCGTACGTCGTCTATATACAGCGATTGAGAACTGCTGGCACAGCCGTGTTTAAAGGCTATATAGCGTCCGGTTCCAGTGTAATTTACAAGAGAAACATTGTATTCATTCCAATTTGCCA
>Ga0302252_1000372_pt1 | contig 42358 bp, 32 predicted proteins | sample AAG_RA_Leu_MG_FD_193511 | JGI IMG/M metagenome (GOLD analysis project Ga0302252, IMG submission 193511) | Enriched activated sludge microbial communities from anaerobic digester in WTTP, New Holstein, Wisconsin, United States - AAG_RA_Leu | ecosystem: Engineered > Bioreactor > Anaerobic >... | reverse complement strand
CAAATACTGCCACGCATCCCAATACGAGCACTACGACCAACACAGCCACGCATCCCAATACAAGCACTACGCCAAATACTGCCACGCATCCCAATACAAGCACTACGACCAACACAGCCACGCATCCCAATACAAGCACTACGACCAACACAGCCACGCATCCCAATACAAGCACTACGCCAAATACCAGCACACATCCAAACACAAGCAACACTCCTCAGGTGCAGCCTTCAACGATCAATCCAACGCCTTCGCATACGACTCCCAATGCAGGGACGCCATCAACGACACAGACAACTCCTAATGCCGGCACAGCACCGACAACAGAGACGAGACCCAACACAGGCACCCAGACGGAGCAGCGCGTTGAGCCGACTCCACCGGCTTCGGTCACACTCACCAAGCAGCAGACCGCCACTGTCGCCTCGATATTCGACGGCGATGCCACAGGAAAGATACCTGCAGGGCATACCGTATCCGTTCTGGACACAGGCAGCGCCGATGGCAAGGGGAGAATCAACGCAGGCGACACGGTTCAGGTCAAGGACAAGGACGGCAAGGTCGTAAAAGAAGTAAAACTGAGCAACGATCAGGCATATGAGATCAACTTCCGCTCGAACCTGGTAAAGAACTGCGAGGACGCGGGCACAAGCCGGAACAACTGGCAGTTCACTGCCGACATAGTGGACATCAAAAACAGCGAGACAATCCCGGCTTCAGAGAAGACAAGAACCGGGCCGGACGGAAAAAAGATAACAGTCATCGAGAGAAATAAATACTGGGAAGTTGTGAACGCCGGCAAAGACGACCGCGGTCAGGACATAGTCTACATGAAGATGCGCGACCCGGATGCGAACGGAAAGCCGACTCCATCCGAGGCGATGAACGACATCTTCAACAACAAGAACAATTACGCATTTGACTGCGGCACGCCGATGCGGCTCATGAACCTGAAGGCCACACTCGACACAGTGGGCGAGGCGGATTTCAACAAGCACTACCAGGGACTCTGCCTGCAGGGAGAATTTGACTCGCACGACACGAACAGAAACAGCCTCGACGCCGGTTATGTCAAGGCAGGCGAGACTGTGACAAACAAAGACTGGAGAGGCAAGCCGATTACCGAGTACTCCAAGTTCAATCCGGCCAGTGACAAGCTGGTGCCGGGCGAGCGCCGCTATTTTGAAAAGCCGGGCGACGTTACGACCGCCACACAGGGCTGGAACGTAATCTACCTCGGCCCGGGCCCTGACGGCACACAGCGTTTCTGGCGCGTCGGAGACGGCATACACAACGTCAAGATTGACCCGAATTCGATGCAGGCAGACGGCGCCTTTGGAACGGAATACCTGTCGAGTATGAGCGGAAGGCCTGAAACTCAGAGGCTGATAGATATCGACGAGCACAAAGGCCCCCAGCAGTAAAAGCAGGAAATGCCAGCGAAGATGTAAAAAAACTATTGAGCCGCAGAGGCTCAATAGTTTTTTAATTCGCCATGGAAAGGATGGGAAAGGAAGTCATGAATCTGCTGTCGAAACTTGGATTAAAACAGATCGCTTTGACAATGCTGTTTTTCATTATTATGTATGGAGGAGTGGTAATAACCATGGATTCCTCGGCAATGGCCGCCGGCAAAGTGATAATGGTGCTCGAGCCCAGCAAGCTCACCTATGCAAAGGGCACTATTCCTGATTTCAACGTAATCATCAGAAACAACAGCGATAAGCCTGTAAAAATATGCATTTATATGATAGAATACAGGCTCAGACTCGCACTGTCTGCAAAAGGACTCACACCGGGAGCGTTCGGATACATATACCAGCCCTTCGAGCCTATGAACTGGGATGCGCCGGTAAGCAAGGAGTTCACTACCCTGTCGCCTGGAAGGCAGTTGAACTTCCTTCTCGATATCTCGCAGGACGTCTATTTCGGATTTGTGCAGAAGCACAGCCAGCCTTCGGTGATTCCCAACAGCCATGCAATCAAAGGATTTCCGGCAGGCACATATGAGTTCAGCACTTGCATACAGGATAGAATGGCCATCTACAAAGGGAAATCCGGAGTGTACGACAACACTCTTGAAAAAAAGCAGCTGAGCACCCTGCCTGGCTCAGAGGGGACATATTTCGACCTCGTAGAAGCCAAAACAAAAGTTACTTTCAAGTAGCCTCAAGACCGACGTAAATAATCAATTAAAAAGCCCGGCTCAAGCTGCCGGGTTTTTAATTGCCACCGGGACTGCATAACTCTGGCAGGAAAATGCGCCAGAATCTGCTCATTAACAAAAAGCAGTTTTTCTGGTAAAATATAATCAGGGCGATATTTGACTGCTTCATTTCGGCCCGAAGAATCAAACGAGCCCGTGAACTCAGGCGCATTGAACGGGCAGCGAGCACAGCTGTAGACGGGGAAAGCGAAAGGAGAAGATCCCAATGTACATGAGTCTGGTGCGTCTTTTCTTCTGCATCCTCATTGTGTCCCTGTTCATCAATCCTCTTGCAGCACAAGCCGGCGCGCAGATATCGCTTACAAGCGATTCATCCATCTCAGGGCATTCAACTCGCCTGTCCTTCCCAGCTCCATACGGCTATCTGAGAGTTACCGACGTGAATTCAATAGTGTCAAGAATGAAGGTCACAGATTCGAAGGGCAGGTCGATCTTCTTTGACGGGAAGCCATATATCGGGCAGTCGATAAGCATTCCCCCGGGAGATTATGTAATTGCCTGCTGGTCCAACTTCGGGAACGAGATCCCCCAGAGCGTCACGATCTTTTTGACAGACGGCAATGAGCCGATCCAGTTAGTACAGAGCTGCAATTCGGCTCCAGTATACGCGGCTTTTCCGGCATATCCATACCTTTCAGGCTGCGGGAGATATCCAACGGCTTCCAACTGCCATCCGGGACCACAGGGCTCCCATGGCTGCAGTCCATATTACGGAAGCCCCTGGGGTGGTCAGTGGGGAAATCCATATGGAAATCCTCCTTATGGGGGCCCGTATTGGGGAAGCCCTTATTATGGCAGCCCATGCTGGGGAAACCCATATGGAAATCCCTGCGGCAATCCATTTGGAATCATCTATGGCTATCCCTGCGGCGTGCCATATAACAGCTCTTATTCAATTAACTGCTTCGGCATTACAGTAAATGCCACGGTTACGATTCCCTGAACTTCCGAATATCAGAGGAATTCTGCACCTATCTCTGACAATTTCAGGGAGATTGAGAGTTCTTTCTCTTTTGCGAGTAATTTTTCTCCATTTCGAGTTGTTTTTACCCACTTTGTTCTCCTCTTCCTCGATTCTCGATCACACTCTTCGTCATGACCCGATATTACTGAAATACAGGAGCATCGATCCCTCAATACCCCATATTCATGAGGAAAATTCATATACAGACCAATTGGCACAATTTACGTGACTCATAGATAATCTTGACACATGTCGGATATAATTCATGCTTTTTAATAGTGGATTTGAACTATTCACAATTAGTTCAAAAGCAGTAGAAAAATGTTGCTCCGAGAGGAATTGGCACCGATTCCCGGAGAATATAGTTATCGAGGTCTCAGCAACGGAGGAAAAAATGTCAGAGATCGCCAGAAGCAAAGTAACCACGAGACGGCGCTATTGCCCTGGTCCGGAAAAATTCGTTGAACTCAGCGCCAGAGTATCGGAAGAAGGCGGAGTCACGAAGGTCGTGAAATGGGAATCGTGTGATGCTCAGAACTGGTGCGGGAAGAAATGCAATCTTTTCTTTCTGGAAGGCACCGCAGACTACCAGGCCTTCTCAGATTCCCAGACAAAAGAGCTTTAAGCTCGTACTCCAAAAGAGGTACGCTCCAGAGAAAAAAGTTCTAGTTCCAAACTACCGGAAAATTCACCCACTTGGCATATAGATGGAATTCGAACTATGCGTTATAATACTATCGGGTGATAAATCATGTGAATATTCAGAGAGTTAAATCTCATAGATTCATGAAAGAGGGGACGCGGCATGAAAATAAGAAAAACGACTCTCTCAGGGTTCTCTCTTGTTGAAGTGATGATAGCCCTCACCATACTGACAGTCGGAATACTCGCTGTAGTAGGAATATTCCCCTTTATCTTCAAAATCAACTCCGACTCATGGAACACTCAGACCGCCAGCCTTCTTGCCCAGGAAAAGCTCAACGAGATACTCGAAGGAAAGACATTCATCGATATGGACGATTATTCCTCAGATGTTCCGTCAAATCTCCCGGGATTCGGCGGATACCGCCGCTGGATAGGTGTCGATTCAGGCAGCACTATGTGCCAGTATGTATACGTCCAGGTTCGATGGTTCGACAAAGGCAGGGTGAGAGATCTATGCCTCGTCGGATCGATATTCAGTGAATGAAGGTGATGACGTCATGAGAACTCTTTTCAGAAGAAAAGGCTTCACTCTCGCAGAGCTTATAGTCACCATCATGATTTTTTCGCTCTGCGTAACTACACTCACCACAATTCTCTCGATGGCGCTGCGGCAGATCTCCAGAACAGACAGGAACACCAACGCCCAGAGAATAGCTTCAGCATCTCTGGAGTGCATCTCCAACGAGCTCAGAACCGCAGTAATAAATGACTCCTCGACAGGTTACAAGTCATTATCGCCCCAGCCTAATCCGACAGCAGTGCTTGCGCCAGGAACCGTTGGAGGGACAGGTACCGAGATCACCTTCAGCACCGTAAACAACTACGCGTACTTCCCCACTTCAATAACATTCAATGAGATGGATTCGGCAATATATCAGAAAACCAGGTATTACATATCCACAAACGGAAAAGAGCTGCACCGGGAAGTGAAGCAGTACGATTCAACAGGAACAGTCACCTCGACAGACGATATGATAGTCTCTGAAGTAGAAAATGGATCGATAGCGATGACAGTAACTGTGCTCAGTTCTTCGTCGGTGCAGATACAGCTTACCTGCACTGTCGGAACACAGGGAACGACATCCGTCTATACGCTTAAGAACCGCATATTCATACCTGCATCATAGAAATACAGATTTATTAAACTGAACGGGGGAGATGACGACGATGCTCAAGAGAAAACACAGTGACAAAGGCTTCAGCCTTGCGCTCACCCTCATCGTTATAACGCTCGTGTTTATAATCGGCTTCGGGATCATTGCCATCGTAACCTCACAGTCCAGGACTACAACTAATATCATGCAATCCACAAAAGCATACTACATGGCAAGAACTGGCGTGGACCGGGCGATGGCTGAGCTCAGGGCGAATGTCTTCTGGTCAGGATGCGGGTCTGCCGCGTCACCGGAAACAGTATCTCTCAGCGGGTTCAAAGGCTCCTACTATGTAACAGCTCTCTCAAAATCGACTAATGCCACATCAGCCATCAAAGTGTGGCAGATAACATCGACAGGCTTGTGTGACGGCGCAACCAGAGTGCTGAACGCCTGGATCACGACAGAATCCTTCGCTGTATACGCGTACTTTACCGACTACGAATACGGCTATTGGCCGGGAGGCAGCACATTCGACGGCCCGGTCCACACGAACGGCGTATTCACTTACAGCGGCAATCCGCAGTACAAGAGCAGAACAACCTGCGCCAATGCCAAAGCTTATGATGGATTGAAGAATAAGGATCACAAGAAATCAAAGAACGGCGTCCAGACAGCATGGAGCCTGAATGCTTCGAGTAAGACTTACAGCTTTACAAAGCAGTGGGACGAGGGGAAATGGTTCGATCTGACTGACACAACGCTCTCCCACTTCTACTGTCCACTCAACAGCAACAGCAGCACCTTCAGTTCATGGACAGACGGCCCTGTCGCGATGAGCGGCTCGACAGATTACTCTTTCAAGTGTGCCCAGCCTGAGGTCTCGCTCCCTATTGACACAAGCGGTATCAAGAATGTGGCCGACATATCCATCAACCCGTCAGGCAACAGCAACAATAAATACTACATGACGTGCTATATGGACAACGGGCAGTGCAAATACTGCATCCGCTCCAACTCGGCGACGGGAACGAAAGTAACAGGCTCGACCGACCCTGTGCTTCCTACAGATGCGACGCTTCATGTCAATGGAAAGCTATACATTGAGGAAAGCACGATAAGCGGCAAGGTGACAATTGCCTGCAGCAATGAGATGTATATCAACGGGAATATCAACATAAACAACAGCACAAACGATATGGTCGGCCTCGTTTCGCAGAAAAATGTCAATGTAAACACTCCAGGCGAGGACATCAGCATCCACGCAAGCATTCTCGCAATAGAAGGCGCTTTTCAGGCCAGCTCATACAATTTCAACCCCAAGACCCAGATGTACCTCTATGGAGGCAATATAGCAAAATCGGCCGGAATATTCGGAACTTCAGGCTCTGGATATACAGAGCACTATACATTTGACAACCGGTTCCTGAACCAGTGTCCCAAAAACTTTCCCATCACGGGAAAGATGAAGATCATAGGGATACAGGACAACGCTTCACTGAAATAACAGGAGACTTTTCCCATGAACGGTGACAGTAACGGTAAAAAGCATCTTCTTCACGATGACAGCTCTGTGAAGAAGATGGTGATGGAAGCGGAGAAGAGCGTCCAGGAGAAGAAGGAGATCCTGGAGGAGACTCTTCCCATAAAGAACATTATAAAGAAGAAAAATGTGTTCAACGATCCTGAGTTTCTGTCCGCAATAGAAGTCAGTGAAGAGAAGAAAAGCCCGCTTCAGTCACTCGTGATCTTCCTGGCTGCAGGAATCCTCCTCACAGTTGTGATAATAATGGCCTGGCGCTTCAATGACAGTCTTGGCTCATCGGGAGATCAGAAGACAGGCAGCGTCATAACATATGACGGCAGGCCTCTGAAGGCACCTGAGAAGCCTGCAGGCAAGCAGCCTGTGCCAGTTGCTCCCGGCGGGGACAGCGCCGCCGTTATGGTCCCCAATAAGAAGCCGACAGTCAACCAGACTGTCTACAATGAGCCCCAGGGCTCAGAGCCTCAGAACACTGATGATGATCTGTTCGAGCAGAGAAAGAAGATGAAGGTCGATACCTCAGTGGTGCCTGCTGACTTCAACCTGGTTAAAACTGAGTCAGATGGAACACATGTATATGTCGATCCCAAGGCTGAGATCTATACACTGATTCCGGGAGAGCACAAGCTGAACAAGGTCTCAAGACAGCATACCCAATAATTTACGAAAGAGTGAGGAAAATGAGCTCTGGTAAGAAACGCGGGTTCACTCTGATAGAGATAGTCGTGGTGCTCGGCATACTCGGAGTCGTGCTCGGCCTCGTGCTTTTCTCTTTCCAGAAGAGCAAGCTCAACAACACTGTCAGGCTCGCGTCACGGCAGCTTGTATCGGATATGGAATACGCCAAGAGCATTGCAGAGAAAAACGCCGATACCGCGTCGCTTGCCTACACATCCTCCGACAACAGCTACGCCATAAAAGACGGAAATAACAGGATATTGAAGAAGGTCGTCCTTGATTCGGCGATCACATGGACAGCATATTCCTTCACAGTCTCATCGTATGAAGCGTGCACCTCCGTGACGTTCTACTCTAACAGCTCCGCCTCGAGCAATTACAGTGTCTCGCTGAACAACGCCAACTGCCCGAGAAACTTCACTCTCTCGATAAGAAAGGCCACAGGCAGCGTCAAGCTGAGTGAGACTGACAAGCTTGTCACCAACTGAGCCTCCCGACAATCCGGCAGAGCCATCGTCCCAGTTGTTGAAGGATTTTCCCCCTCAAATCGATAAATAACGGCATGAGATTTCTCATCATAGACATAGGAAGGCCAGCATGAACTTTACCTGCAATGAACCCTCTTCGAACGAGCCTCTATTCTCGCAGTTCGAAGCTTGTGATTATCAGGCGCTTTCCGGTTACGGCGCTTCCGTCCGCTGCAGGGCCGGTGAGATTCTTTACAGCGATGGAGATCCTGCCGATGTGATTTACTTCATCAGCAGGGGAACAGTGCAGATATATAAACATTATGAGGACGGCCTCGAGGAGATACTCTCCATAAGGGGTGCAGGTGAGATTCTGGGAGAGCTTGTTCAATCCGGAGAGCCTCTTTTCGGCACGGCTCAGGCCCTGGAAGAAGTCGAGGCCATCAAGGTCGAGCGGGACAGATTTCTCAAGCTGTTTACAGAGAATCCGGCAATCAGCATCAAGATTCTGGGCTACCTGAGCTCCAAGATGAGAGACACCGATTCATTCAGGCTCAGGCTTCTGCAGAAGAAGAACGAGCAGATAGTAAAATCATACGAGGATCTTAAAAACGCCCAGGATGAGCTGATGAAGCAGGAGCGGCTCGCCGCAGTCGGAAATCTCGCGAGCAAGATAATTCATGACATCAAGGGGACAATCACGCCTCTCAAGATCTACTCTGAAAACCTCGATTCCCTGTCTGAAGACGCCAGAAAGATCGGCATCGCCACGATCAAGCAGTCAATAAGCAGAATAATAAGGATATGCGAAGAGCTCCTTGAATATGTAAGGGGCGTTCCCGTCGTGCTGAACAGGAAGCCCGTCCATCTGAGGTTCTTTATCGAAAACGAGGTGCAGTTCCTGAAGGATATACTGGCGAGGAACAATATCAATGTCGATTTCAGATTCAACTATGATGGAGGCGTTACTCTGGACGAAGAGAGAATGGGCAGAGTCCTTCAGAACATAATGATGAACGCCAGGGACGCCATGCCTTCAGGAGGAACCATGACCGTGCTGACGGAGAAGAGGGACAAAAAAGCCGTGATCACGATAAGGGACACGGGATGCGGCATCAGGAGCGAGAATCTGGCATCGATCTTCCTGCCCTTTGTATCGATAGGAAAGAAAAGGGGAACAGGCCTCGGCCTGTCGATCGCCAAAAAGATAGTAGAAGAGCACGAGGGGACGATAACAGTGGAGAGCGACGACAAAGGCTCAGCCTTCACCATCGCTCTCCCGATCTGATATCTATCCCTTATTTTATCCGCCTGCGACGAGGTGGATGCACTCCACCTTGTCGCCGTCCTGTATCATCACCCTGGAAAAGTCCTCCTGCGCGACTGATTTACCGTTGAGCCGCACGACAATCAGAGGATAGGTGAAGCTGCATCTCCCGAGTAACTCTTCCACAGAAAGGCTCTCTTCACATTCAAACGGCCGCCCGTTTACAGTTATCATGACATTCCCCATCTAACCGATATGCTTCTCCACTATTCTGACGACATCAGGATAGTCTATTCCAAGCCGCTTCAGCGTTTCCATGGTCGGAACGCCATCCGATGTCCAGCCTCTGCGCTTGTAAACCGCGTCTATCAGAAGCTCATACTGCTGCTCTCTGTGCTTTCGGAGCAGGGAGATCTTTTCTTCAGTGGTCTTCGAAGAAGGGTCAGCGATGCCCAGGATCTCCTTCAACTGCCTGTCATATCTGTCTGCCCTCGATTCGTACTCCTCTACGGTGACAGGACCCATCGAGCGATAAGGTATTGCATCGTGCTTCCTTGTCCCGTATCCCATCCTGAGATTGAATACGCGCTGGAAGTTGTACACACCCTCGGACATCGTAAGGATATCCTCCTTGTTGATGCTCCTGCCTGTCACCCCGTTGAAGAGATCCACATAGTTCTGCACATGCTCAGGCACCTTGTGGGGCTCGTCTGTCGTCTTGTTGTCTCCAGGCTGGATGTCGTTCCACGGGAGCTTGCAGAGCCCATTGAGCCCGAACCACGTTCTGAACATCGGGAAGTAATGCAGCGCCTCCGCCTTGTCTTCAAACGTGGGAAGCTGATTGTTCACCATATCCATGAAGATTAGCCACGCTTCGTCGTGCTGAGGGCCCTTGTTCGTCAGTCCGTATCCTCCCTGCTGGGCAAGAGACTCCTTGCTCACATACTCGGAGTATTCAAGGCCTTTCGCCTCCATGCCTATATCGTTCAGGAAGTGTTCATCGGCGCCGAAGTGCTCGACGAAGTGCTTCTTGAGCTTTCTGATTCCAAGACCTGCCAGTTTTCCAAATCCATAACCTGCGCCCATCTGATGCAGCAGCTCCATCGCCGCATCGACATTGCCCCAGGTCAGCTCGAGCCCGCCTGTCTTCTCTTTGTCAAGCACTCCGGCCTCCCAGCACTCCATCAGGAAGCCGAGCATCGTTCCGAACGATATCGTGTCGATGCCGTACGTGTCGCAGTAAAAGTTGCACTCGAGAGTATAATCCGGATCGAATATGTTACAATTTGTGGCCACGCCACCTATGGTCTCGTATTCAGGGCCGTCGATCGCTACCTTGTCCCCCTTGTAAGGGCCGGTCTTAAGCTCGAAATCATCGACTGTCTTGCAGCACATGAGCGTGCAGCCATACCAGCATCCATCGTGCTTTCCAAGCCTGTACCGGGGAGTCCAGACCGTTCCCGCCAGCTTCATCGCGTCCGGGGAGGAGCCATATTTGAAATTCTTGACAGGGAGCAGATCATAGTCGTTCATGATCGAAACGAGGTAAGGAGTCCCGGTCGTGCGCATCTTGCACTGATGCTGGTCGTATGTATGGATCTCCTTGTGCAGTCTGACTCCTGTGTCGGCTACCTTCTTCCAGTCTGCAGGATGGTTTGAGTCTCCCTTCACATTGGGATATTTGACGACGATCGCCTTGACCTTCTTGTCCCTGAATACAGTCCCGATGCCGCCCCGTCCGGCCTGCTTGTATCGAACATATTTTCTATTGACATCGTAGAAGCTGAAGTTGAGGCATCCGAGGAGAGTATGGCCTGCCCCCTCCCCTGCCGATACGACAGATATGCTTCTCTTGTCTTCTTCATTGTCAGCATATATCTCGGTGAGCTGCTCGCCGAGGATATGCGAGTTGATCGCCTCTTCAGGAGCCTCTTCAATAGTGACCTTCCCCTCCTTGCCGTCGATGAAGACAACTACTTCCGATTTAGCCTTCCCCTGCACTTCAATGGCGTCCCACCCTGCGAATTTGAGGAGCGGGCCGAAATATCCCCCTACATTGCTGTCAACCGGAACATTGGTGAGTGGCGATAACGTCACCACGAGCGATTTCCCTGAGCCGGGGTATGTCGTAATGCCTGCTATCGGGCCTGCTGAGATTACCACCTCATTCTCAGGGTCGTTCCACTTAGTCTCATCCTTGACGCCGTTCCATAGAAGCCAGAGCCCGAAGCCCCTTCCCCCTATGAACTTCTCCTTCATATCCTCAGTTACAGGCCTGCTCTCCACCCTGTTGTTGCTCAGATCAACATAGAGAGTCCTGTTTGTATATCCCCTGTCCACCTGGCCTTTTTCATATGTAAATTCTGCGATTATCTTATGGGCTTTTTTCATATCCTGAACTGCATTCTCCATTTTTTCCTCCTAGCCATCACTGAATTGAATATGCGCTGTACGTCGCGGCGCGCCTACACCTCTGCAGGCACCTGCTCCTCTTCAAGCCTGAGTGCGTCTGCCGGGCAGGCTTTTACGCATGCTCCGCACGATATGCATTTGACAGGCTCGATGCTGTCGGCGTGGTAGTACATCACTGAGTGAGGACAGAAGCCCACGCAGGCCATGCATCCAACGCATATCTTCTTCTTGATAAGGACCGTTCCGTTCTTTGCCCTGTACAAAGCCCCGACAGGACATATCGGTATACATTCTCCGCATTGGATGCACGCCTTCATAACAGGCTCATCCTTGCTGTCACTGCTCATATCGACGCGAAGAGCCGCCTTCTCCCTGCTCTCATCTTTGAAATAGAGACTGGCACAAGCTTTTTCGCACTCTCCACAGACAGAGCACACATCCTTGTTGAATCTGAGCACTTTCATCCGTCTCACCTCATGTGAAAATTCTATTGTATCCCTTTCACTTTCAGGGAAAGGGATCATCATCTATTCTATGGATATCTGGGCAGAACCTCCATGAAAAAGGACAACTGGAGCTTTCTGTCATAACTGCCCGAATTGATATGCCGATACAGATAAAAGAGGAACGAAGGCGCAGGCAGAGAAAGAGAAAAGGCCTGCGCCTCGAGGCGCACAGAGTCTCCTGAATGAGCCGGAGAGAGACTCTAGGAGGAACCATGAACGAATCTCATTCTTTCTATTCAAATGAAGTGCTCTTCAGCTTCGACAGAACAGAGCAGATTGTGGCGGTTGAGCACGACGAAAAGCTCGGCATGAAGCTGTTCATAAGAAATGGCGACAAGATAAGCTCTTCATCAGAGCCATTTCAGCCTTTCATCGTCACCTCTGACGAGACGCTGCTCGACAGAGAAGCCCATCCGCACCAGCTCATCACGCTGGACGGGAATCATGAGCTGCGGTTCCTGCTGCTCTTCAAGAGCTGGAAAGAGCGTGAAAGAGCGCTCAAAGCGATGAAAGGCGCTGCATCGAAGGGGGCAGGTCCATCGCAGGAGACCATATACTCTCCCTCCGATCCAGTCCACCAGTATCTGCTGCTCTCTGGAAAAACCCTCTTCAAAGGCATGTCCTTCGAAGAGATTCACAGATTTCAGCTCGACATAGAGACATTCTGCGCCGAGGGATATGAATTCTCAAACCCTGAGAGGGAAGAAGACCGGATCACACTGATCGCCCTGTCGGACAACAGGGGTTTTGAGCACGTCATATCAGGGACTGAGATGGACGAAGCCTCGATGCTCAGAGAGCTGGTCAGGATAATAACGGAAAAGGATCCCGATATAATAGAGGGCCACAACATAAACAAATTCGATTTCTGGTACATAGAGGAGAGGGCGAAGAGGCACAAGGTCCCGCTCAGGCTCGGCAGGGGCGGCACCCTGCTCAGGGCTCATCCCTCCCAGCTCTCGATCGCCGAGAGAACGGTGACGTACAGGAAATATGAGATCTACGGAAGGCATATCGTAGACACGTGGATCCTGGCGCAGCTTTACGACATCTCGTACAGAGGCCTCGAAAGCTACGGCCTGAAGGATATTGCCCGGCACTTCAATGTGGCTGGCGAGGACAGGACCTACCTGCCTCCTGACAGGCTCTCATGGTATTTCCTGAACGAGCCTGACACGCTGATGAAATATTCGCTCGACGATGTCAGGGAGACCTCGGCGATCAGCGAGATCCTGAGCTATTCACACTTCATTCAGACGCAGATATTTCCCTACTCGTATCAGAACACGATTGTCCGGGGAAATGCCACGAGGATAGATTCGCTTTTCATAAGAGAGTATCTGAGGAATCGCCACTCCATCCCGATTCCGTCGATGCAGCGAGCCTTCGAGGGAGGCTATGCTGATATCTTCTATCAGGGAATCCTGCAGAACATCCTGCACTGTGATGTCCAGTCCCTCTACCCTTCCCTGATGCTGAGCTTCAGAATCTTTCCGCAGAAAGACTATCTGGCCGTGTTTCCGAGATTGCTTTCCGATCTCAGGGAGTTCAGGCTCGGAGCCAAGGAGATGATGAAGAAGGCCGGCGATGAGAAGAAGAGAAGATACTACGACGCCCTGCAGAGCACGTTCAAGATACTGATCAACTCCTTTTACGGATACCTCGGATTCTCGATGGGCCATTTCAGCGATTTCGGACAGGCCGCCGAGGTGGCCAGGAAGGGGCGGGAGATCCTTACAGGGATGATACAGATTCTCAGGGATGCCGGCTACATCATTGCCGAGATTGACACCGACGGAATATACTTCAGCCCTCCGCCGTCACAGCAGGACTCAGACGAAGGCGCGATTCTGCAGATGCTTTCAAATACGATGCCGCCGGGTATCACGGTGGAGATAGACGGCTCATACCGCGCCATGCTCTCATACAAGGTCAAGAACTACGTGCTGCTGAACGACAGGGACTCGCTCATCATCAAAGGCTCGGGACTTAAATCGAGAGGGCTGGAGCTCTTTCAGAGGCGCTTCATGGAAGAGCTCTTCCATCTGCTTCTTACAGGCAGAAAGGAAAAGATAGAAGCGCTCTACGAAGAGTTTGCTGAGAGCTTCCGGCAGCACAGGTTCCCTCCCAGGATGTTCTGCAAGACAGAGACTCTGCAGGAAGCGCCTCTCACATACCTTGCCAGGCTGAAAGAGAAGAAGCGGAACGCCTCCGCGGCGTATGAGCTGGCTCTTGCATCAGGCGTCACATACAGCGCAGGCGATCAGATATCGTACTACGTCACCGGTAAGAGCAGGAAGGTGAAAGTGTTTGAAAACGCCAGGCTGATCAGGGACTGGGACCCTTCAAATCCCGACGAGAATGTGGAATATTATCTCGACAAGCTGAGCTCTCTGTATACGAAGTTCAAACCCTTCATTGAGCATTACGGCGCAAACCTTCTCGAGACTGGTGAATCGATAGAGGAACCTTTGGAGTAAGAAAGAATTTTGACCATATGGAAGAGGAAGTATCATCAATACAGAGATTCACGAGAATTGCAGGAGGATCTCTCGAGACTTTCGGATTCCATGCAGAAGGAGATTACGGCCGTCTCTTCATTCCGTGGAATCAGATAACTCATATTGCGCTCGCGCTTTTCGAGAAGGCTCAGAAAGGCGTGATTGCGCCGTATCTCATCATAATCACGAGAAATGAGAAGACATACTACTATATCGACGGGTTTTCCATAAACTACAGGGACCTCATAGGCTACCAGGCCACAGAGATCCCTGAATACAACCTGAAAATACTTATCAGGAAGATAGCTTCAAACCTGCTCTTCGCGTGCTTCGACACTCCTCTCCTCGAATATCTGAAGGGCGGCACTCACCTGCTGAGGAGGTTCACGAACCTCAACCTTCTGGGAAAGCACTGCGACGAGATAAGGGCCGTCGAGCCGTCTGACGAGAACCTGCTGGACAGGCAGAACAGCAGGTACTTCTGGGATTTCAGCCTTGGCGAGAAGCTGACGCTGATTCACAAATGGCGGGAAGAATCTCAGAAGATAACCGCCATCGGCTACCGCATGCTTAAGAACCCGAATGAACCCGCAGATCCTTCTGGAACCTTCGCCGCCCGCTACCCTGTGCCGATGAAGACCCCTGCAGACTGTTTCTCGCTTGCATCGGCGATAGATCCGCTTTTTCACCTGCCCATCGCCTGCTCGGCTCTCACGGAGATCTCCGGGAATAACTACCAGGAGGCTCTGACGGCCTTCGAAAGAGCGGCGGCTCTTCTTCCCTACCCCGGCGGGATCGCCGAGACGTTTGTCAAGGTGTATTATCAGCTTCTCAACGAGCTGATAGACATGTCGTACGGAGATGAAGACTGCTTCGCGGCCTGCGAGCGCCTGCTCGGGTTTTCCCCCAGGTCCGGCTTCGCTCCTCTCCTCGACCGCCTCTACAGATCGGCAGATGTCGAGCCTGAGTGGTACACCATGTTCATCACAGCCTTTTTCTGCATATCGCAGAAGAGGTACCCCGATTCACTGCAGCCTCTCGAGAGCGCCCTGTCGATGAACCCGGGATTTCCCTGGACATATCACTGGCAGGGCGTGTCCCTGTCGAGGATGGGACGGCCGGGCGAGGCGCGAAGATCCTTTGAGAGGATAACAGGCACTGTATCGAGCTCTCATTCACTCGTTGAGCTTTACTATCTGCAGAAAAACAAGGATGACATCTCCGCAGTATTGTCGGCCAGAGACGCGAACCCGTCTTCGGCATGGCCGTATTACATCCTGGGAAGCCATGCAAAGCGGATCGAAAACGATCAGGATAAATGCAGGCTCATGTTCCTGCGCTCCATCTCGCTCGACTGTAACTCTCCATTCGTCAACGCGATGCTGAGCGAGGCGGAAGAGGGAGGATCGAAAAAGGAATCGGCGCATACGAGGTCCGAGCTCAAGCGCGGCGACATGCTGGGCGACAGATACGAAATCACCAAAGTGCTGAAAGGCGGCATGGGAGTCGTGTACATCGCCTACGACTCGTCGACCTCCACCCCTTACGCCATTAAGACATTTCAGGAGCAGTTTCTCTGGAACAACTCGATTAAGAGCATGTTCATCAGAGAGGCTGAGACCTGGATAAAACTGGATGTCCACGAAAACATAGTGCAGGCGATGTTCATAAAGCTGTATGAAGAGAGGCCTTATCTTTTTCTGGAGTTCATCAGGGGAACCGATATGGAGACAATCCTCGAATCAAGGCCTCTCTCGCTTGAAGAAGCCCTTCACTACTGCATCCAGTTCTGCACAGGGATGAGCTACGCATACAACAAGCTTGGGATCATACACAGGGATATAAAGCCTTCCAACTGCCTGATATCAGAGAACAACGTACTCAAGATTACCGACTTCGGGCTCGTAAGAGTTTTCACAGACCGCGCCGAAGGCGAGATGAGCGGCCTCGAGGAAGCCCTTGCCAGGGACAGCCGTCACAAGATAACGAGCGCATTCCTGGGAACAATCCCCTATATGGCTCCTGAACGCCTGATTTACATGGACTCAGGCAGCATACGCTCAGACATCTACTCTTTCGGCGTAATGGTCTACCAGATGCTTACGAGGCAGCTTCCCTATTCGCCCACCCAGCTCGCCGAAAATCATACGGTCATCATCTCGGAAAACTATCTCCCTCTGGTAACCGTAAGACCGGACATACCAGAGGATTTTTCAGCGATGGTCGACAGATGTCTCGAAAAGGAGCCTGAAAACAGATACGCTGACTTCGATGAGCTGAAGGAAGTAATTGCGTCGCTCTATGAAACACACACGAAGAGCACCTTCTCCACCAGGGAGTCTACGCAGACAATATCGACAGAAGCGATGATAACGAAGGGGAACTCCCTTCTGAACATCAGCAGATACCCTGAAGCGCTCGAATGCTTCAAGAGCGCTCTCTCGGTAAGCCCTCACAATCTCACTGCCCTCACAGGCATCGGGACTACATATCTGCATATGCAGCAGTTCGACGATGCTCTTCAATATTACAACACCATTCTGTCTCTCGCCCCCAACGCCGATGATGTGCTGAAAAACAGGGGAATCGCCCTCATGGAGCTGGGCCGGTATGAGGAGGCCTTCAAGAGCTTTGAGAGCATCCTTTCCAGGAATCCGCACGATGCAGTCTCACTGTGGAAAAGCGGCAGGATCTTCTTCCAGCTGGGCTGGCAGAGTGAAGCTCTGGCTTTCCTGGACAGATCTCTCGAATGCAGTCCAAAGGCTATTGACGTGCTCCATGACAAAGGCGCGATCCTGCATTCGATGGGGCAGATTGAGCAGGCCATCCAATTCTACGACAAAGCGCTCGAGCTGAACCCCACATTTGTCAGAAGCCTTACAGGGAAGGCAAGGGCGCTCTATGAAAGCGCGGAATTCCTGTCTGCCATAGACATATACAAGCTGGTTCTCAGCGTCGAAGATATCAACCGGGAAGCCCTTCTCGGAGTCGCGCTGTCCATGGGTAAGATGGAGCAGCACAAAGACTCACTCTCTTTTTATCAGAGGCTCTGCAGTCTCTACCCCTGCGACAGGGAGGTGATTCTCAACAAGGCGCGGGCGCTTAAGAGCATGGGCTCATACGAGGAGGCTCTCGAAAGCTTGATGGAGCTGGGCGATGAATCAAATGAAGACGTAGATATCATGCTGGAGAAAGGTATACTGCTGAAGGAGCTCTTCTTCTACGACGAGGCGCAGAGAGAGCTTGAGAGGGCCGTGCAGGCGCTCCCGTCGTCTCACATGGCGATCCACAGCCTTGAAGAGATATGCGCTGAGAAACAGATGCTCGAAGGTGTCATGAAAAAGCTCCTGGAGTTCTTGTCGCTCAGTGAGGACAGACTTCCGGACCTCCACAATGCTGTCAAGATCTGCAAAGCACCCGAAGAGGCTCTGGCCCTGCTGAACGGCTTCATATACCGAGGCTTCAGGCATCCTGTCGTGCTGAGGGCAAAAAGCAACGTATTGTGCGAAATGGGCAGGTTTACAGAGGCGCTGATAACGCTTGATTCGATCGGTCCGGAGAGCGCGGATGACGAGTCGCTCCGCCTCGAGCGGGAAAAAATCACGCAGCTCCTGAAAGAGAAAAAAAAGCCCAGAGACCACGTGAGCTTCCTGAAGAAACTCATTGCGACCTCGCAGGCCAACCCCTACGAGCTGTTCAGAAAAGGGCTCGAGCTTTACAGGAAAGGGCAGTTCAAAGAAGCCGGAAAAGCATTTGAAGAGTCGCTCAAGAGCGACCCTGAGAACTCGGAGGGGTGGTATTATGAAGCGCTCGCCGTCAAAGAAGCCGGCTTTTACGGAATCGCACTCGAATGCCTGAAAAATGTTCTCACCTTTGATAAATCAAGAGCCGAGGCCAGGAGAACGGAAGGCGAGATCCATCAGAAGATGGGCATGTATGCTGAATGCATTGAAAGCTACACAGCCGCGCTCCATCTGAACCCGCTCTCTCTGGATACCTGGAAGCTGCTCATTGCCTGCCTGGCAGAGCTGGGCCACTCGAGAAAAGCGGGGATATTCGCGATGGGGGCCTGGAACATAATGTCGCGCCTGCAGGAAGAGAGAGAAGACTGTCCGGATCTGCTGCCAGTGAAGGCGCTTCTGGAGCTCGCTCTCGGGAGATACAGCGCCTCGCTGATAAGCTGCCGGGAGATGGAAAAGAAGAGGCCTGACGAGAAAGACATACTCTATGTGAAAGCGCTAATACTTTCCAGGGCTAAGGATAATTACGGCACATTCACCGCCCTGAGAGAGCTGCTCAAGAAAGACGAAAACAGCATTCCAGCACTTACAGAGCTGGGCCATACACACAGATCGCTCAGAGAGCTGGATGAGGCCCTCGGCTGCTTCGACAGGATACTGGAGATTTCGAAAGAAAACGAATACGCTTTTTACGTAAAAAGCCTGATGCTCTTTGAAATGGATCAGCCTGAGGAGGGGCTGCACTGCCTCGATGTGATGAGGGAGGCTTTCAGCAAATCGTGCCGCGCCTGGAAGGCGAAGGGGCTGTTCCACGAGCGGAGAGGACAGGACGACGAATCGCTCTGGTCATTCAACCAGGCGGTCCAGAACAACAATCTGGATTTCGTATCGCATTTCAACCTGGTAATACTGATGAACCGCACCGGGAAAAATGACGAGGTCATCAGGAACATAGAGACTCTCGAAAAGATTGAGCCGTTTAATGCGCTGGTGGCGATACAGAAAGGCGACGCCTTCTCGCTGGCAGGAGCCGTGGACGAGGCCATCAATTCTTATGACAGGGCCATAAAGATGGATCCCAGACAGATAATGGCTTATATCCACAAAGCGCAGCTCCTGTCCGGAAAAGACCGGCACGACGATGCGCTTCAGGTTCTGAACGAAGCGATAGAGCTGTTTCCTGCCCGGACATCTCTGCTCAACAATGCAGCGGTGATATTGTTCAAAACGGGCCAGCCGGCCGATGCCCTTCATTATATAGAAAGAGCGCTGAAATTGAGTGAGAATGAAAAGATTCTGCTCTTCAACAGAGGAATTCTCCTCTACCATCTCGATCGCATCGATGAAGCGGCGAAGATGATGGACTCGGTGCTGTACCAGAACCCCGACTTCCTGCTGGGGTGGGTTACGAGGGGAATAGTGACCGACAGGGCCGGGAGCGGCGAAGAGGCGATAACCTTCTATGATCAGGGCCTGAAGAGAGACCCGAAGAACGAGAGACTCTGGACCCTGAGGGGAAGGGCCCAGTTCTCCCTGTCCAGGTTCGATGAGGCGGCCAGATGCTTCACGCAGGCCCTGAAATTCCAGCCAGGCGAGAGCTATCTGTGGCTCTGCAAAGGCATTTCGCTCTCGTCTCTGAAAAGGAATGCCGAGGCCGCTCAATGCTTCGCACACTACAGGGAGATGAATGCCGCAGGAGAGATGCATCAGGACCTCGAGAATCACACAGTCCTCCCTGAATACAGAATCGACGATCTGATGATCCTGAAGCCGGAAGAGATGCCGTTCGAGCTGCTGGAAGACCCTCCGAAGGTGTATTACACAATATACAATCAGCAGCATGACTGACGCCGCCTGCCGATGCAGAGTGGCACGCAGGCCTGATAATATAATGACTGAAACCATTATGACTGCATTTGTCTTGAGCGTCATTATAAAAAATCTGCCTCAATTTATTCAACTTTGAAGGATTAGCGCCGGATACATAGAACCCATCTTATTGTACTGTGTGCACTGTCGACGCGCCTCATATACCTGTGCACGGATGCAAACTCATTATTTTAAGGGGATTTGCCATATGAAATCCTTCTATACTTACAACACAAAAGAGAATCAGATGCTCCTCACAGTGTTCACCGTACTTATAATATTCTCTGCAATAGGAACTGTCGGATTCGCCATAGCCTCGATTCTGCTGCCAAAGAGCATGCTGATAAACGCTCCGCTTTTCGGCATATGTCTCGCCATGCTGCTGACAATCCTTCCCACGAGAAAGCGCTATATGAGAAGGATCAAGGACGAGACGATAGTGGCGCACGACTGGGGCATAGAGCACCTGGTCGGGAATGAGAAGAGAGAGGTCAAATGGGAGCAGATCCAGGGCGTCGATGTAATCGACAGATCGTTCATCTTGTGGAAGATGAACCAGTATGTCGTATCCGTCGCGGCGGACAGGCCCATAGATTTTTACTCGAACCTCGAGAACGCCGACTTTCTTCTCAACTACATCAGGAAGAACCTGAAGAAGAGATCAGATGACCTGGACGTCAAGTGGGTCAAATAAGCTTCCTCGGATCAGGTTTTCCCATGTGCTTCAGGGATCAAGGGATCGAGAGATCCAGGGTTCAATGGATTGAAAGAGATTTTTCACATCGACCACTCGTTCACCGCATATTTCAGGGAACAGAAGATTTCTTCCTTCACTGGATCCCTCGACCACCTGGCCACTTGATCACTGCAGTACTATCTGGAAATATGAGATCCGAACAACAGGTTCATCAGTTGTCAGCCTTCACAAGGTACAGCTCTTCGACCAGTCCCTCTTCTCTGCCTGTTTTCAGAGACTGAACGATGCCTGATATCGGCATTCCGGGCTTCCACTGCCTCCACCTGTAAAGTATCTTCACAGGGGCGAGATGAAATCCCCTTACCGATCTGAAATCGGCGAGATCGCCCTCTGATATCAGCACGATGCCCTTGTCATAGAGAAACCGGTTGAAGTCAACCGGATTAATTATCTGCGGCGTGTATCTCCCCAGATCGGCAGTGTAAACGTAAGTCTGCAATCTTACCACTGCCAGTGGAGCCTCTCCGATGACAGGGAGAGCATCTTTCGGCAGTCTTTCAAAAGTGAACGCATTGAGGGCCGGATATACGAACAGAATCGCACAGCCATAAGCCGCCACCGCGTTCAGATACCCCCTGCCCTTCCAGCCGCATATCATTGAAGAGATAAGAGCACACACAGCAATCAGAATAAGGCAGACTGCATATGTATCCTGTGCCAGTCTCAGAAGCGCCATCAGAAAGATTATCGTTCCGGCTGTGAGAGCCTGCACGAAGGCCTTCCCTGTCGCAACAGCCCTCTCTTCTGAATACTTATCAAGCACAGCGGCGATGAGAAGGGCGCCTGCAGGTATGGCCGGGATCACGTAGTGCTTGAGCTTTGTCGCAGGCAGCAGATGAACGAGGAGCACGGCCAGCATCCAAAGCAGGAACAGAAGCACAGCCTTCTCCCTGTAAAGCTTCTTTTTCACAACGACCCACAGCGACGCCAGAAGTAGCGGAGACCAGGGAAAGAGATAGATCATATATGACTGTATCATAAGGAATCCCGGGTAATGGAGATCGTTGAACTTTCCAAGGTTTTCACGCAGAATGAAGAAATCATACCAGAGCCTGAACTGGCCCTTGCAGCAGAGCGCCGCCGGCCACAGCAGAACAAGCGCCAGCATCAATATCCACGCCGGTATCAGCCTGGCGCGGAGAAAAAAGCCGGTCTCCCCTATGATGACTGCATATGAAACTGCGCAGAGCAGCACAATGATGAGAGAGATCGGGCCTTTCACAAGAGTCGAGAGGCCTGCGGCGGCGCAGAACAGATATACATAAAGCGTGCTGTGCTCTCTAAGAGCCCTGTGAAGCAGGAATATCGAAAGTGTGATCAGGAAGGCGAGCGGAACATCCATCATCGCAATCTTCCCGTATATTTCAAAGCCGAGGCTCGTTGCCGTCATAGCTGCTGCGACGAGCCCTGCATTCCTGGAGCACAGATCCCTTCCGAGAAGGTATGTCAGCGCTACTGTGGCAATGGAGACTGCTGCAATTGGGATTCGCGCCGCCAGGAACGTTCCTTCCTGCACGATAAACCCAAGCATTATCAGCCAGTATACGAACGGAGGCTTGTAGAAGGCGTATTCACCGCACCATATAGGCGTCCATATGTCTCCCCTGGCAAACATCTCGCGGGCAATCTGCACATAGAGAGATTCGTCGTCAGGCCTCAGTATCTTCACATTGTCTATGCAGATGAAGGAGAGTGCGACGATCAGGATGGCAGGCGCCATAGCTGTTAAAAGGCTTTTTCCCTTGTCTTTCTGCGCTGTCATGGCATTCATACTCAGCAGATGTCGATAGTCTCGTATAGGGCAATGAGGGCCTCAATTCGAGAAACCTCGTTCATTCACCTGCCTTGCCTGTCCTGACTGCCTCTGAAAGAGGGATTACACTTCATAACATGGAAGTACCTGGCAAACTGTCAAGAGGTGATATGGCATGAATAATGGAAAGAGGCATACAATCGCGTGCCTCACATCTGCGCTTCTTATCCTTCTCGTATTCCCATCAGCCGCTCTGATATCCGGCTGCACAGGCATTACAGGCCTTAACAGCGATGGCCTTCAGCACTCGTATCCTTCGCCCAACTCATCATCCGCTGCCTCTTCTCAAACCAGGCCGACGCCCGCTCCCACAGCATCTTCATCGCCGCTGCCGGACAGGCTCGAAGCCAGAATCTTCTTTGCAAACTCGGAAAAAGACCCGGAGGAAGAGAAGCCTGATGTCACGTATCCGATAACGCTGACCCTGAAGACCGGGGCGCCTGAGGAGATGGCCATGAAGATGCTGGACCAGCTCATTACAGGCCCGGATGAATCTTATAAAAAGCAGGGGTTCTATACTACACTGGACCCTGCCACGAAGGTGAACTCGGTGAAGATAGAAAAAGGCACGATACACATAGACTTCAACAACAGGATCAATGAAGGAGGGGGCAGCAGCATAATGAATCAGCGCCGCTCCCAGATCGAGCATACGTTCCTCAATATGCCTGGAATAAAAATCAACAAGGTATCAATATCAGTAAATGGAGACACGGAAAACGTGCTGCAGCCCTGAGCAGGACAAACATTACAGAAGCAGCTCACAAGTCATGTCGAAAGGATTGATAAAAATGTCACAGCATAGACGCAGTTCGCCGGAGCACGAGCTCATGAATCAGGCAGGGAGCCTTATCTCGAGAAGAGAGTTTGGAGGAAAGTGCCTTGCCGCAATGGCAGGCGCAGCATGCCTGTCTGCAGGGCTGATGCCGGGCAGCGCCTTCGGAGGCGATTTGCTGTCTGCTTCAGAGCCTGAGATGCCGATGCGGAAATTCGGCAACAACGGCCCGAAGGTCTCAGCCCTCTCATACTGCACTAAAGATCTGGACAAGACAGGCTGGGATCCGCTGGAAAGGGCGATTCAACTCGGGGTAAACTATATAGACACGTCACCGCTCTATGAAAAGAGCGAAGAGATAATCGGGGAAAACCTTCTGAACAGCCGCGAAAGAGTCATTCTGTCGACAAGATGGTCGACAGACGGAACCGCCAGCTCTGAGAATCTGATTGCTTCATTTGAAAAAAGCAGAAAGAGGCTCAAAACTCATTATATCGACATCATCATATTGGATGATGTCTCGAAGATCACGCAGCTGAGCTGTGTCGGAAGCCGCCAGGCGTTCAGCGAACTGAAGAAGGAGAAGAGAGTCAAATACATAGGATTCGAGACACATACAAACCAGCTGGAGCTTCTCAAGGACGCCAGAAAGCTGGGTGGCTTCGACATCGTGATGGTCTCTTACAACGTATACAACTACAAGGATATGGCTCCCATCATCGAGGCGACCGGAAGGCGCGGCATGGGCGTACTGGCAACCGAGGTAGTAGAGGGAAGCGAAAAAGAGCCGAACCTTGCAAAGAGATTATTCGGAAAGAGGAGCAAATCGATCCCGATCTCTTCAATCAGATGGGCTCTCGATGACAGATGGGTGAGCAGCGTGCTCGTAAATCCCAAATCCAGGGAGGAGCTTGAAGAGTTCGTCACCGCGACGGAAGAAGAGGAATAAGCTCCTGATGGAAGGAGATTTGCCTGAGTCGCGCAGGCATCAGCGGAACCAGGTGCCGCATCAGGAAGCCTTCGTGATCGGAATTCTCAATGTACACGGCGCTCCACTGCGAAAACGCGTTCAAATATCAATGTATATTATGCTGCAGAGAAGCCGTAATTCCCGTGCGGCCTGATAAATATGCCGCATGAGCCTGGGAAACCGCTGGGAAATGGAGTATCAATTGAGCGGCAAATGCAATTCAGTCCTCATTGTCGACGATACAGAAGCAAATCTCGATATACTGCTCGAGAAGCTCGGAGACGACTTCGACGTGCGCGTGGCGCTGGATGGTGAAAGCGCTTTGAGCCAGGTGTCTGCGGAAGCTCCGGATATAATCCTGCTGGACATTATGATGCCTGATATGGATGGTTACGAGGTCTGCCGAAGGCTCAAGAGCGAGCCCGGAACGCGGGAGATCCCTGTGATCTTCCTTACTGCCATGACAGAAGCGCAGGATGAGAAGAAAGGTCTCGATCTCGGAGCGGTGGATTTTATCACGAAGCCTTTCAACCCAGATCTGGTAAAGGCCAGGGTGCGCAACCATCTCGAGCTGAAGCGCCACAGAGATCATCTCGAAGAACTCGTGGAAGAACGCACTGCCGAGAAGATGCTCATCCTGAAAAGCTTCGGCATGATAGTGGATCCAAGGGTGCGTGACAGGATGCTCGATGGAAAGATCGAGCTGGGTGGTGAGACGAGGATTTCAACGGTCCTCTTTACAGATATACGCGGATTTGCAACTTTCTCACAGACGATGACTCCGAGAGAGCTTCTGCTCTTCATGAGAGAGTATTTCGATGTCACCTGCGATGTTATAAAAACCCAGGACGGAATGATCATCGAGTTCGTAGGAGATGAAGTGATGGCTCTTTTCGGCGCGCCACTGCCGCTGGAGGATCACGCTGTGAAAGCCTGCGCCGCAGCCCTGCTGATGCAGAAGGTGCTGGAAGAGCAGCGGAAGATATGGCAGCAGCAGGGGAAGCCGGCCATCCACTCCGGCAATGGAGCACACACCGGCCCCATGCTCGTCGGGAACATCGGGTCATCAGAGCGCTGCAAATATGGCGCCATCGGAGACAATGTAAACATAGGCTCGAGGCTCCAGGAGCTGACCAAGCAGTATGGCGTGCCGATCATTGCCAGTGAGGATACCGTGAGGCTCACCAACGGCCGGTTTTATTCCAGGGAGCTCGATCTCGTCAACATAAGAGGAAGGGCGTCAGAGATAAGGATCCATGAGATCATTGAGTTCCGCGGGAATCCCATCGCTGAAGAAAAAATGCTGCTGCTGGAGACATATGAAAGGGCTCTCCGCTGCTATTACGACAAAGACAGCCGTAAGGCTCTCGAGCTGTTTCAGAGATGCCTGACTCTCGCCCCCGACGACGGACCGTCCAGGTTCTTCTGCAGCAGGCTCGGACTGCCGTAGTCACGGATTGAATACTGTGTCGTCTGGCACATCAGCCAAGTTTCGGCAGGCGAGCCCTCCATATGAAAACAGAGGGATCTCTCCCTCTGCTGTGATGAACCGAAATATTATACCGGTGCGTCAGGCTTTGCACAGAGAGCCGACGAAGGCCTCCATTCTGTCCATTCCCTCCCTGATGTCATCCATCGACGAGGCGTAGGTAAGGCGGATATGATCATCGTGTCCGAACGCAACTCCGGGTATCAGCGCCACTTTCTGCTCTTCCAGAAGCCTTTCGGCAAATGTCATCGAGTCTTTCATTGAGCCGCCGTAAAGCGACGAGACTTTCGGGAATGTATAGAAGGCGCCGGGCGGCTTCGGGCACTCGATGCCTGGAATCGCGCCCAGCCTCTCGACCATATAATTCCTTCTGCGGTCAAACTCCTGCACCATAGCCTTTACCGAGTCCTGCGGACCCTTCAGCGCTTCCACGGCTGCTTTCTGAGATATGGAGCACACGTTGGAAGTGGAATGATCCTGAATCATCCCCATAACCTTGATTATCTCCTCGCTGGCCGCACAGTATCCCACTCTCCATCCTGTCATCGAGTACGTCTTGGAGAAAGCATTGATGGTTATTGTCAGCGCCTTGATGGCGGGATCGAACGAGGCTATGCTGGCGTGCCTGTGGCCGTCATAGATGAAATGCTCATACACCTCGTCGGCGAGCACGTGGATGCCGTGTTTGACAGCCAGCCCGGCAATCTTCTCGAGCACATCCCCCGTGATGATCGATCCTGTCGGGTTGTTCGGGGAGTTAATGATCATGAGCTTTGTCCTGGGCGTGATCGCCTTCTTCAGCTCTTCGACATCCAGCCCGTGCGCCGACAGGGGAATCAGCACAGGCTTTCCTCCGGCCATCTTGATCTGCTCCAGGTAGCTGACCCAGTATGGCGTGGGTACAATCACCTCATCGCCATCGTTGATCATGGCCTGTATGACGTTGTAGATGGCCTGCTTGCCGCCGCAGGTCACAATGACCTCTGATTTTTTATATTCTATCCCGTTTTCTCTCTTAAACTTGAGGCAGATCTGCTCCTTCAGCTCGTCTATGCCCGACGTGGCAGTGTACTTCGTGAATCCGCTCTGAATGGCCTTTATACCGGCCTCCTTGATATTCTCCGGCGTATCGTAGTCAGGCTCGCCGGAAGCAAAGAGGATCACTTTGTCGCCTCTGGCCTTCATGGCCTTGGCCCTGCCTGTGATGGCGAGCGTCAGACTCTGCTCAAGCTTCGAAACTCTCTGTGCTAGCATCATATCACCTGTCCATTCACGATTATTTGTGCGCTCCTCAATCTGCAGGACCTGAAAGGACTGCAGGGAAGGCACGAAAGATATTATAACAGAGAAGGCAGGCGAGCGCAACAATCATCAGGGAGTACAAAAAAGCGGCCCTTTCGGGCCGCGTGTCTGGAAGATGAGATCCCTCTATGTTTCTAGAAGGAATTCTGCATTATTCTCTTTGTCGTCAAGCCTGTCGATGTGTCAAATATGAGCTTCATATACTCGGGGTCATAGGTGAATGTGATATACTTGCCATTGTTGAGAGATATCTTGCCGTACGAGGAGTCGGCCCCGGGATCCTGACTGGCCGGGTTGCCTCCATATGCCACTACGGCGCCCCTGATGCTGAGACTGTTTCCTCCGAGATCCCTTGCTTTGAAGTCCTTCCACGTATAGACGAGGCCTTTCAGGATCGTGTCGTTAAAAGACAGATCCACAAACCCCGATGATGTTTTGTGCATCATAATCGTGCTGGCGCTTTCGTTGTTTGTCTTTGACGACGCCGTGAGAGTCCAGCCGTTTGTGGTGCCGTACGAAGCCATTGTCAATGCAGTTGCAGCGCTGAGATTTGACAGATTGCTGTATCCGCAGTTGGTATCCGCAGATGCCGAGCCATTGTAATAGTGGAACCTGATTACATCGGTGGCATCTTCGGGATCGCTTACGGTTTTTCCGGATTCGTATATAATAAGATGTGGCACTCCTGAATCAGTATACGCCATAACGTTGTAGGTATTCCCTCCATATGTCACTGTCGACGACTCACCTGATTCCACAGTGCACGATGAGCTGGACGTGGAGGTGTCAGTTCCGATGTATGAGTTCTTTGACATCGTGGTGTTTATCATCTCCTGGATGGCCGCCTTGTCATATTTCAGGCCTGTTTTCAATACATCGCTCAACTGCGTGTTCTTTCCGTTATATGTAACTTCTGTTGCGAGCAGAGCCTTCTGCAGGTCTTTGTATGTCGAAAATCCTGAGGTGTAATAATCTCCGGATGCCGTATACTTGGATGTGCTGATCAGATTGTTCCAGGCATCCTTTATATATGTGCTGGCATCTGTGGAGCCTCCCGAGCCTTTTATCGGATCTATGTTGACAGAGCCCTGAGCGTATATGGACACGCCGTTCGTAGAATTGGTGTCCGCTTCGAGAATCGACTTTCCCTGGAAGGAGAGCTCGCCGCCTGACATGATCTTGCCCTTGCCTGAAAGCTCGCCTGCCACGTATATATTGCCGCCTGTCTGAGAGACCAGGCCCGGATCCTGATCAGAGGTTCCCTCGAGCTTCACGCTGGCACGGTAACTGCTCGACGGCGAATATGTATCTTTCTTCTGATAGTCGTAGACTGCGATTGTGAAGTCTCCTCCGTTTTTATCAGCGGAAATTCCAATCGGATTCGCCGCCGACATCAGGTATGTGCCGCCTGCTGCAAGCTGGGTTTTGGTCACTGTCGTCAAGAGCGACAGATCGCCGGATCTCGATGAGCTTATAAGGTCGCTCGAATATTCAACGGCATTCGAAAGATTCTTAGTAACGAAGTTGTCCGGATGGCTGTCATCTTTCTTGCCGGCATCGGGGTTGTACGTGCAGGAAGTCGGGAAGTAGTAAAGCTTGTATGTGTCCGGATAGGCACTGCTGTTCATATATACATACGATCCGGCTTTGATCGTGGTCTTGACGCTCGAGCTGTCGTACGATGTGCCTGAAATGTACTTGCTCGTCACATCATCCCATTCGAGCTTCGCTTTTTCCAGATAATCGCCCTGGGGCTTGTTTTCGCAGGAGATGCCGTAAGCGGTCTGATCGCTTGCGCTGTCTATCGTCTCGTCGTTGATCTTCGTGTATTTTGAAGTCGGTGAGCTCTCAGTGCCGGCGCCGGTGCAGGAAAGGCCGCCGTCTGCTATTCGGTAGCAGTTCTTGTCATTATTCACCGAATTGACCGTGATGTCTCCCATCGAGCGGATTCTCGATTCATAGCCACTTGCCGCATCAACGAGGAAGACTGAGTCGTTATCCGTCAGGTCCACGTCGATACCGTTTGCAGCGATACTGCACGCCATGCCCGTTTTAGTATCCACCTTCTGCAGAATGACCTCAGCATACCGCCTGACCTGGTTGCAGTGCCCTTCCACTATTATGTGTGCATAGCCGGCAGGCACGGTGCGGAAATTTTTCCCTTTCTCCGTATCATCGAGATACTTTGTATACTGGTTTCCGCTCGAGCTTGAAAGGTTGTTGTATGAATAGTATTTCAGTTTCATGCCGAGGTTGCCTGAGCCATCCACATCCTTTTTGGGAGATGATGCGTCGTTCCACGTCCCGCTGTAGAAGGCGATGTAGAACTCTGAGCCGTTGCTGTTCAGAACCCCTCTGACGCAGTTATTCTGCGAGCCTGCCGCAGATACAGTGAAATCAGTGAACCCCGGATCATAGATCGTGTCGAGAGTCGTTTCGCTGGCCGTCCAGTCCTTGTATCTGGACAGACAGTACTGGGCGTAGGCGATGCCGCACTCCGCCGCATAGTAGGCCTGCTCCCTGTCGCTGTAACTGGCGCCGAGCAGCAGCGTGCTTCTTCCTGTCACCACGAGCAGCGCGGCTATCATGATGACTATGGACAGCAGGAGCATGGTGGTGATGATTACAATACCCTTTCTGTTTCTGTTCACAATTTAACCTCCCTTCAAGCATTGATTCATTGCAGGATTCGATGGTGCATCCACATTCTGAGTTGTTAGGAAATTGTTAACAAATTATTGCCAAATTGTTACAATTCAATTATAGCAAAAAAAGACAGGGTCTTTTTAATTATTACGATATCGTAACAATTTCGTTTTCCACGAAAGCCAATCACAACGTATACGGATACTCTGCAAGGCAGGATGGCCCGACAATGCTCCTGTTCCGGGAGAAAGAAAAAAGGCCCTCCCGGGCCTCAATGGTTCGTCATTATCTTGCAGGTTCTAGAACGAGCTCTGCATGATTCTCTTCGTCGGCACGCCTGCCGAGCAGTCAAAGATCAGCTTCATGTAATCCGGATCATAAGTGAAGGTCACATATTTGCCGTTGTTGATCGATACCTTTCCGTGCGACGAATCAGTTCCCGGATCATCTGTGGCCGGGTTGCCGCCGTATGCGACGATGCCTCCCCTGATGCTGAGGCTGCCTCCTCCGAGGTCTTTGGCCTTGAAATCCTTCCAGGTGTAGACGAGACCTTTCAGGATGGTGTCGTTGAAGTTGAGATCGACAAAGCCTGAAGATATATTGTGCATCATGATATAAGCCGAGCTCAGATTGTTGGAGCTTGAGTCTCCGGATACGCCCCACTTGCCTGAAGTGGCATCGTAAGTGACTGAGGTTGTGGAGAAGTTGGTCAGAGATGTTTCTGTGCCAATATCAGAATGATTGGTATCCACTTCCATTCCCGCGCCTGAAACCTTCAGCACCATGGTCTCACCATCCGAATTGGTTATACAGATGTGCTTGAAGCCGTCGTCAAATACGGAGACTTTGAAAGTCTCTCCGTTCATTGTGACGCTCCCGACAGACGCCAGCTCTGATGAGCCGGTGTCGAAAGTGGAGGTCCCGCCTGAAGTCGAGCTGTCCTTTCCTATATATGAGTTCTTCGTCATGATGGTGTTTATCATCTCCTGTATGGCCGCTTTATCATAACCATAGCCATCTTTCAGCACCGAACTGAGCTTTGTCTCATTTCCGTTATACGATACTTCTGTACTGAGGAGCAGTTTCTGCAGATCCTTGTAGCTGGTCAGGCCTGTGTTGTAATAATCGCCAGAAGCTGTGTAACTCTGCTTTGTAATCAGGTCTCCCCACGCTTCCTTGATGTACGTGCTCGGATCGCTCGTGCCTCCCGAGCCCTTGATGGGGTCGATATTGACCGAGCCCTGTGAGTAAATGGAAACGCCGTTTGCAGAGTTGGTGTCCGCTTCCAGTATGGACTTGCCCTGAAATGACATCTCACCTCCGGACATGATCTTTCCCTTTCCGGACAGCTCTCCCTCCACATATAGGTTCCCGCCTGTCTGCGTGATCAGGCACGGATCGTTTTCAGTGGAGGTGTTCAGCTTGACGCTCGCCCGATAGCTTTCCGAAGGGGAATACTTCTTGTCGCTCTTGTAATCATAGATGGCAATGGCGAAGCTGTTTTCAGATTCCACAGGCTCTATGCCTATGGGATTCGACGCGGTCATCAGATAGGTGGTGCCGGATGTGAGCTGCGTTTTGGTAACTGTCGTCAGAAGGGTCAGATCACCGCTCCTGGAAGAGGATATCAGCGAGCTTTTGTAGTCCTCTTTACTGCTGTAGTTCTTCGTTACGAAGTTATCAGGGTAGCTGCCGTCGCTTTTGTCGGCATCAGGGTTATATGTGCAGGTCGGCGGGAAGTAGCACAGATTATATGTATCAGGAGAATCCTTGCTGTTCATATATACGTATGTTCCAGCCTTTATGGTGGTTTTAACATTCGTACTGTCATAGGTAGAGCCAGACAGGTACTTCTTCGTCACGTCATCCCACTCGAGCTTTGCGTTCTGCAGATAGTCTCCCTGGGGTTTGTTCTCGCAGGCTATGCCGTATTCGGTCTGCTTATCCGCAGAGTCGATCTTAACTTTGTTTACATACGTGTACTTTGATGTAGGAGAGCTTTCTGTTCCGGCGCCTGTGCACGACAGGCCGTTATCAGCGATCTGATAGCAGTTTTCATCTCCCGTGGCCGAGGTTACCGTTATATCGCCCATCGATCTGATCCTGGAATCATAGCCGCTGGCTGCGTCCACCATGAAGACGGAGTCGTTGTCCTTAAGATCGACTTCAAATCCGCCTGCCGCTATGCTGCAGGCCTGTCCTGTCTTTGTATCGGCTTTCGTCAGGATGGCTTCGGCGTAGCGCTTTGCCTGGTTGCACCGGCCCTCCACGACTATATGAGCCGTATTCTTCGACACGGCCCTGAAAGTCGTTCCTTTGCCCTCATCATTGAGATATTTCGAATACGCCGAACTGCTGTCGTTGGAGAGATTGTTGTATGAGTAATACTTGAGAGCACTTCCCAGATTGCCTGAGCGATCGACGTCCTTCCTTGTGGAGGTGGAGTCATTCCAGCTGCTGCTGTAGAACGTGATATAGAATTCAGATCCGCTGCTCTTTATGATTCCCCTTACGCAGTTCTTCTGGGTGCCGGCCATGGACACGGTGAAATCGGTGAAGTCCGGATTATAGACAGAACTGAGTGAGGTTTCATCGGCAACCCAGTCCTTGTATTTTGAGATGCAATACTGCGCATAGGCGATACCGCATTCCGCCGCGTAGTATGCCTGCTCCCTGTCGCTGTAGCTAGCCCCCAGAAGAAGCGTGCTCCTGCCCGTAACCACCAGCAGCGCCGCGATCATTATCACGATCGACAGCAGGAGCATGGTGGTTATGATGACGATGCCCTTTTTATTGCGTTTCACACGATCCCCTCCTTTCATTTCCGACGACATGCATATGGCATGAACTGCCGGTGCCGCGAATCATCATCTGCCACATATCATCTACCATGAATTATATCAAAAAAAAGCGGGTAATTCGGACGTTGTCAAAATTGTTACAATTAACTTACATTAAACTTACAATTGCCACATATGCTGATACACAAAGAGATATTACGCCCCATCGGCTCCAGAAAAGACAGTTGATGGGTTTTCCACAATATATGCGAGAAATTTTCGCTGGCATCGCCATTCTGTTTTTCACACAGAATCAATCCACCTGAGCCATTAGGTCTTTCCGGAAAGGGATATCAGGCGGCGCGCCAGAATGAATAATGTCCATAACCCGCAACAGGAGGCTCGATGGGCTCCATATTCAAACCCCACGAAAAGGCGCTGAGCGAAATAGAAAAGAAGGCATTTTTCTGCTTCAGCGAATGCTCCGCTTCTGTAAAGTCCCTCATGAAGAAAAGCTTTGGAGGCCAGTATTCTGAGACTGATGTGCAGCACCAGATAAAGAAATGGCTGGACAACATAACGATAAACCTCGAAGGAGCCTGCACGGGAATAAGACAGAAGATCGACCGCAGGGGGACTCCTGTGACGAGCGGGAAAATCGGCGAGGGCATCAGCAGGATGTGCGACGATTATCTGGGCTCACATTATCTCATAAAGCTGGAGCGATCACAGGGCTCTGCTCTGCGCGACGAAGTGAAGGCAATTCTGCTCCGGATAAAGGAAGAAGCGCTCAAGTTGAAGGAGATGGAATAGCTGTGCCTCTGCCCGCACCGGGAGCACTCCCATTTTCATGCGGAGTGTAAAAAAGGGGATACGGAGAGAATGGTGATATGGGGAGGGATTCAGAATTATATATTACCTGGAAGGCATATCTCTCAATTGTTTTACTCTCCCTATCTCCTCCATCCCCACCTCTCCTTTATTACACTTATTATTTAGTTTATTTCTCTTGATTAAGAGCGATTAGTATCTTTGCACCTTTTGGGGAGTGCCCCTGCCCGCCCCTCACTGGAGACATCTCACCGTACCCTGTTTTCCGCATGGGAGATGAATCGCGGCATATATTGCCAAGATGTTAACTTTAGGTTAAAGCATTGCATATTTAATTCTCATGTCCTATAATTGTTGTACAGTCGGTTGAATTGTATTGAGAGGACAACTTATGGGAGCAATGGAAATTGGACTTGGCTTTTCACAGGCGAGTGCGCCTGATCTGAAAAAGCCTGCGCCGCAGATAGATGCAAAGCCTGAATCATCGGCTTCGCTGCCTTCTCCTGCCGGCGGAGACATGTCCTATGTGTCCGGCTCAGCCATCAGGCCGGAGAAGAACCCGCTCACGATGCTCGAATCACCTGAACTGATGCAGGCCGAGGAGTCACGAAACGATGACAAGGGCATCCACATAGGTGTGGCAAACGGTTCGTCAGTTCACATGAGAGTGAATGTAAGAGGCGAAGCAGAGTTCAACTGCGGCGGCACTACCTGGAGCAAGAGCCCTCCACCTTCAATGCCCAGGTCAAAGATAATCATGTCGCTTGAAACAATCCATACAATGGGCATGGATACCAGGCCCTATCTGAGAAGCCTGAAGTCCATGGAAAACTACTCAGCGCCCCTGAGCCTGATAGCTGACGACGATATCAGCCATTCATACTCAATCATCGAAAAGATGCATGAAGAGCAGGTAAACCTGGCTGCCAGCAAACGAAAGAAAAACGCGATGCCCGCAGGAGGAGTTCCCATCTTCCTCGCCAACCCCGACTACGAATGCTATGAGCAGAAGTTTCTGATATAAAAAAACCGCCTCGAGACAGGCGGTTTTTTTGTTGCAACGATAAAAGCCCTGGATTCCTGCGGCCTTAGTGACATTACTATTCCCGGCGGCTGCCAAAATCGTCGTGCCCGAAATATTCTATGAGCCTCTCCTCGTAAAGCCGTCTCTTCATCTCCTGGCGGAAACGTATCCTCGTAGTATCAGGGATCTCCTCGCAGTTAAGCTCTTTGCAGACTCTTATGGTGGTGCGCATCGTGCTGACTACTATGCGGCACTCCTCACACTCCTCCATATGCTGCTCGACTTCTACGCAGCACGTCTGCTCCGCTTCTCCATCGAGAAACTCGCAGATCTTGCACAGGAAATGCTTACAATGATGCTTTTCCACTTTTCCCATCCTTGAAGTATTTATTCAAATCCTCCCGCATGAGAATCCGGGCCCGCAGAATCCGCGATTTGACAGCCGGCAGCGACAGTCCGAGGATCTCTGCCACCTCCTGATTCGAAAGCCCGTCGATATCCCTGAGCCAGAACACTGTCTGATATATCTCAGGGAGGGAGTCGACTGCTTCTCTGAGGATCCTCCTGAGCTCCCGCTTTTCATAGAGATCTTCGGGATTTCTGCTCCAGTCGGCGATATCCCTCGGGATCTCCTCGCCTTCCACCTGCAGAGGCTCGTCGAGGAAGACTCTGGAAAACTGCTTTTTCTTCCTGAGCTTCATCAGAGCGTAGTTCGTAGCCACCTTGTAGATCCATGTCTTGAAGCTGGATTCCTCCCTGAACCCATCGAGGTTCCTGAAGGCAGAAAAAAAAGTGTCCTGCAGGATCTCTTCTGCCTCTTCGGCGTTCTTGGTCATGCGAAGGGCAAGGTTATATACACCCCTCTCGTATCGCTTCATCAGCTCCTCGAAGGCGTTATAGTCCTTGGCCTTGGCTTTGGCCACAAGCTCTTCATCTGGCAGAGTGCCTGTCTTGTTCTTCGTCATAGGTTGTAGGCTGCTCATGATACGGATAGTTGTTTTGTTCAGCTTTTTCAGCTTTGTTCGCCTGTTCCGCTTTCATCTTCTCCTTAACAGTTTCTATCTTCTTTTTAATATCCCTCTCATTGGGGTCGAGTGCCATCAATTCCTCATACCTCTTCAAAGCCTTATCCCAGCTCTTCAGAGCCTCGCTGCTCATCCCCGACAGCTCATAAGCCTTCTGAAGCTCCCTGTCTTTCTCGATGGCCTTTTCAGCACAATCGAGCGCCTTTTCGTATTCGCCCTTCTCATAGGCGCACATCCCCTCGCTGACAAGACCTATCGCCGTGCCTTTGCATCCTTCGGCATACCCTTCGAATCTGGAGACTGCCTCCTTCTTCTTCCCGCTGTCATATTCAAGCCACGCAACGGTAAAGCCGTACAGCGGATTCTGAGGCCTCATCTTCATCGCCTTTTCGACGAAGCTTATGCCATCCTCCCTGTTTCCCGAGAGGAAGAGAGCCAGTCCCAGGTTGTAGTATGCAGGAACGAAGTTTTTGTCTATATCGATGGCCTTTCTCCACTGGGCTATGCTCTTGTTCAGATCGCCCTCGCAGTAGCACACCACGCCCAGTCCATAATGGGCCTGGGCTGCCTTGGAGTCCTGGGCGATGACATAGTCCAGCTGCTCCCTGGCCTTGCTGTACTGCTTCTTTTCGAGGAAGATCGTGGCCAGATACAGGCGCGAGGTCAGGAAGCGGGGCTCCAGGCGGATCACTTCGGTGAGCTCCTTCTGGGCATCATCGAGCTTCTTCTGGCAGTAGTATGTGAGGCCCAGCAGATAATGAGCGTCGCCGTATGCAGGATCGAGCCTCAGTGATTCCTTCAGCTCCTTTTCGGCCTCCGCGTATCTGCCGTTTTCAAGCAGGTTTTTCCCCACCTTGCACCTGTTCTTCGCTATGACAGACTGCGCCATCGCATCAGAACAGTATATGGCGAAAAAGAGAATGATCAGCAGGGTAATGAGGGCTCTGTTCATTCAGCCTCCCTGTTATTCGTCTCCGCTTCCATAGCGGGGAAGGTTGGGATGTCCCAGAAACTTGATCTTGAAAAGGTTGTTGATCTCGCGCTCGATAAAATCGGCGTTGACAAAAAGCGTATAGAGAGAGCCGATGCTCGTCTTTTCAGTTCTCGTCTTGACAATGCACGAGCTCTGCTCTAGATCGAAAAAGTAGCAGAGCTTTACATCCCCGCCTGGCTCCGGGCTTCCATAGATCGTAACAAGGTGGGCCTGCGCCTCCTTCAGCCTGGAGGCTATGGCGAGGAACTGCAACGGTGAGCAATCCCATATCACACGCTTCCTTCCGTCCTGCGTCCCGTCGTCGACCTGTATCGAGCCCTTGTCACTCAGCATGCAGAATCACTTATCCCTTTCGAAACATGAAAAAGCCGGCTGCTCAGGCGGCTCTGAGCCGGCAGAGAACCAGCCTTAAAGCCTGACTGTCCTGCCCCTCTTCATCTCCTCGTAGTATCTGCTTTCATAACCCGGAACACCGATATCCCTGAAACTGCCTGCTTCGAATCCATGAAAATCAGATCCGCCGGTTACATGAAGCTTTTTCCTCAGAGCCATCTCCTTATAGTATTCTACCTGTATGGATGTGTGAAATGGATAAAAGACTTCAATCCCATCGAGACCGAAGTCTCTCAGATAGTCGACTGCCCTGTCGTCGGCCTGAATGAAGCCCGGATGAGCAAGCACAGGGATTCCGCCGCATGAGGCAACCAGCTCCACTGCCTCTTCAGGCAGAAAGCGAGGACGCGGCACATATGCCATTCCACCGGGGCGGAGAAAGCGCTCAAAGGCTTCCTGAAACTCCCCTACATACTTCTTCTCAACAAGCACTCTCGCGATATGCGGCCTGCCGACAGACTCACCCTTCGCATGCTTCATCACTTCTTCATACTCGACAGGCAGATCGAGATGCCTCAGCTTCTTCAGAATGTCATGGATTCTCTCAATCCTGTCATTTCTGAGCTTTTCCAGCCAGGTAAGAAGTGTCTTGTCTGTCGTATCGATGAAATAACCGAGGATGTGGACTTCCACATTCCGCCGCTCTGCATTCAGCTCAATGCCCGGAACAACCTCCACTCTCCTGGACTCCCCATAGGCACGGGCCCTGGCAATCCCTGAGATTGTGTCGTGATCGGTTATTGCGAGGACCGAGATCCCTCTCTCAACTGCCAGCTCGACAAGTTTTTCAGGCTCCACCGTGCCATCTGAAGCGGTAGTATGTGTGTGGAGATCTATGTTCATTACTGCCTTTGCATGATTAAGAATAGGCTGAGTTGCTCTGTGCTGAATCGACATCTGTAGCTATTCAATCAGATTGCACAGGCCATGATGATCCACGGAATCATGAAAAACCTTCTCTGTATGGCTCAGGCTTGGCGTTTGCGTTATCTGGGCTCTACGATAAGCCTGATTGCCGTTCTTTCTTCCCCATTGATCTGAATCTCTGTAAAAGCAGGGATACATATGAGGTCCATACCACTTGGCGCAACAAAGCCTCTTGCAATAGCAACAGCCTTTATGGCCTGGTTCAGCGCCCCTGCACCGATTGCCTGCATTTCCGCGCTTCCTCTCTCTCTCAGCACTCCCGCCAGTGCACCAGCGACCGAATTTGGATTGGATTTAGCCGATACCTTTAAAACCTCCATTGTCTCTGCGCTCCTTCTTACAACGAATTAAGCAATACTTGAAAAGGTAGATGGAAAAGATCGCTGAAGGTTCACGGAGGATTCCCACCCCAGCACACAGTTGTATTAGACACTGCGGACTTTAATTCCTCCTGAAGGACCCGGGTGTGTATCCTCTTTAGCCTTCCGGGAATAGATACGATGAAATCCAGAAGAAGTATTTACCCCCCATATCATTTTACGCCGGTCTTCCATCTTTGTAAAGGGCCTGAAGAAAAAAAAGTCTCACCGTATTTATCGGTGAGATCTTTATGCTGCTGTTCAGTAGAATCTTTACTAACGCTCAATGGCGTCAGTCATGCCCTTTGGGTATATCCATGAACCCTTATCCTGCGTGTTTCCGGCATTCAAGGTAATTTTCGCGGTAAGACACTCTATCTATTTAGCAAACTCTACAACTCTCGTTTCCCTTATCACAGTCACCTTAATCTGCCCTGGATAATCAAGCTCCGACTCAATCTGCTTGACTATATCCCTGGCGAGCTTTACAGACTTGACGTCGTCGATCTGATCCGGCTTTACCAGGATCCTGATCTCTCTTCCAGCCTGTATAGCATAGGATTTGTCAACGCCTTCAAATGAATTTGCCAGTTTTTCCAGCTTTTCCAATCGTTTGATATAGGCTTCCAAGGTTTCTCGACGGGCTCCGGGTCGTGCTGCCGATAGTGCGTCACATGCCTGTATCAGACAGGCTTCCACTGTCTTCTGCTCCTCATCTTCGTGATGAGCGCTTATAGCATGTATGACTTCAGGTGATTCGTGGTATTTTTCCGCATATTTCGCACCTATCAGGGCATGTGGGCCTTCAACCTCAGTGTTGATGGCCTTTCCAATATCGTGGAGAAGGCCAGCCCTCTTTGCCAGCTGGATATCTGTTCCCAACTCAGCGGCTATCGCACCTGCAAGGAAAGACACTTCCAAGGAATGTGACAGAACATTCTGACCGTAACTGGTTCTAAATTTCAATCTGCCCAGTATCTTGATTATCTCGGGATGAAGCCCTGTAACACCAGCTTCAAATGTGGCCTGTTCGCCTTCCTGCCAGATCCTCGCTTCCATCTCCTTGCGAGCTTTCTCGACCATCTCTTCTATCCTGGCGGGATGAATCCTGGCATCCATTATCAGCTTTTCAAGCGCCATTCTGGCGATCTCGCGTCTTATCGGATCAAAGCTTGACAGTATCACTGCCTCAGGAGTGTCATCTATGATTAAATCGACTCCTGTAAGAGACTCCAGCATCCTGATATTGCGTCCCTCTCTTCCGATGATTCTTCCCTTCATCTCATCGTTGGGGAGGGATACTACTGAGACAGTTGATTCCACAACCTGATCGGCCGCCCATTTCTGGATGGCTGTCGAGATAATCCGCCTGGCCTTCAGATCAGCGTTCTCCTTGACCTGCTCTTCCATCATCTTGACTCTGGAGGCAATCTCAAACTGGATTTCCTCCTCAACCTTGGAGAGAAGAAGCTCACGCGCTTCATCGGTGCTCATCTTGGCAACCTTTTCGAGCTCTTGACGCTGTTTCGATTCAAGCTGGGTCAGTTGTTCTTTCTTGCGAGCCAGTTCCTGTTCCTTGGAGGTCAAACCTCTTTCCCTTTTGTCGAATAACTCCTGTTTCTTATCGAGGTTCTCCTCCTTCTGGAGAATCCTTCTCTCAAGACGCTGCAATTCGTTTCTTCTCTCTTCCCGGTCCTTCTCCATCTTGGCCCGTTCACGGAAGATCTCGTCCTTCGCCTCAAGAAGCCGCTCCTTTTTCTGAGCCTCCGCATCTTTTTTGGCTTCCTCAACTATCCTGTCTGCCTCTTCCCTGGCTTTCATGAAGTTTTTCTCGCCAAGCTTCTTCAGAAGGAAGTTGTCGACGGCAGCGCCGGCAACCAAACATAAAATTGCGACAACGATTGTTCCTACTATAGAAATAGCCGGTTCACCTCCTCTATTCAGTTTTTATCTTCTTCTATAACCACTCCCTTACCTAAAAACCATATCAAATTGCGTCATTTATCCTTTATACTGATAGTCTGGGAAACTATAGAGTCCTTCCTATTGTATCTTCTTTACGGTATCGTTGTCAAGAAGTGCGCGTATATCTTTTAATAAAACATCGAGCCCGCTGCGCATTTCCAAGGTTACCGAAGTATTATGATGCAGCCACGAGACTGGCTCCCCTGAGCTTATCCTCAACCTCCTTGAGAACTTTCGGGTTCTCTTCCAGAAATCTCTTGACGTTCTCGGCTCCCTGGCCGAGCTTCGTCTCATTGTAGTTGTACCATGATCCGCTCTTCGAGATGAGCCCCTGCTCGATCGCCACATCCATTATGCTGCCTATCCTGGATATGCCCCTGCCGAAGACGATGTCGAACTCGACCTGCCTGAAAGGCGGAGCCATCTTGTTCTTCACTATCTTGGCCTTGACCCTGTTTCCAATTATTTCTGTTCCCTGTTTTATAGAATCAATTCTTCTCACTTCGATTCGCATCGAAGCATAAAATTTCAGCGCTCTTCCACCGGGGGTCGTCTCGGGATTTCCGAACATGACGCCTATCTTTTCCCTTATCTGGTTGATGAACAGCGCACAGGTGTTCGTCTTGCTGATGCTTCCTGTCAGCTTCCTGAGCGCCTGGGACATCAGCCGGGCCTGAAGGCCGACGTGAGGCTCTCCCATGTCCCCTTCGATCTCCGCCTTGGGGACGAGCGCCGCAACCGAGTCGATGACTATCACATCGATCGCGCTGCTTCTCACGAGAGCGTCGACTATCTCGAGCGCCTGCTCTCCGGTGTCGGGCTGCGATATATACAGGTTGTCCACGTCCACACCGATGTTCTTCGCATACTCGGGGTCGAGGGCGTGCTCGACATCCACGAAAGCCGCAATCCCGTCCCGGGCCTGGGCCTCAGCTACAATCTGAAGCGCCAGCGTCGTCTTTCCAGATGATTCAGGACCGTATATCTCCACAATTCTTCCCCTCGGCACGCCGCCTATGCCTGTGGCGAGGTCCAGAGCGATGGAGGAAGTCGAAATCGATGAGACGGGAGTTCTGAACTCCATATCTCCGAGCCTCATTATGGAGCCCTTTCCATACTGCTTTTCTATCTGACTGAAAACTGCCTTCAATGATTCGTGCTTATCCATCTTCTTTCGCTCCTAGCTCAAAATTTCTAACTACACTGTAAATCGGGCCCCTCGACGTCAGAGTGCTCTTCACGAGGCTGAACGAACTCACTTCCATCTCGCCGATCCTGCTGTTCTGAATCCTCTCTGTTGCTTTCCTGAGCTCTTCCAGGCCTCCAGGGCTCTTGACCCTCCCGATTGTCAGGTGAGGGCGGAACGCTCTTTCCTCTTTTCTGAAGCCTTCCGCAGCAAGGCGATCTTCGAGCCGCTCCGCAATCTCGAATACAGCTCTGCCTCCCTGCTTCATGCCTGCCCATATCACCCTGGGCCTCCTGAAATCCGGAAATGCGCCGAAGCCTTCCCAGAACACCCTGAAAGTTTTTACTCCATCTGCAGCTGACTCTCCGGCGGCTATTATCTCTTCGAGCCTTTCCAACTGCACCTCACCAATGAACTTCAGAGTGAGATGGAGGTTCTGAGGCTCTACCCACTTTACATCCGCTCCGGAGAGCGCGCACTGGGAGATATGGCGTGCAAGCGTCTCAGCTATTCTTGGAGAGATGAAGATCGCATAAAAGAGTCGGAGGGCTTCCATCAGAGTCTCTCTTCCGCCTCAGGCTTCTGTCTTCTCACGAAGCTTGTATTTTATTCTCTTGATCTGATCGACCATCGAATTGAGCTCCTGAGGCGCGAGCATCGGGCTCAGAGGCACTTCGCCGCCCTCGGCGAGGGACTCTATCATCGGAACTTCCTTCAGATCGTCATAGTACTCTTCACAGTCCATATAGATCTTCAGGAGCCGGTAGATGAGGCATATATCGCTGTATGGGTTCGGGGGGAAGCCTCTTCCCCAGGCCTCGAGAGCGTGCACCGAAATCTCCTCGCACGATATCGGCTCTTTTACTGATTCCATTATCTTGTACAGGATTCCGCAGAAACTGGAATTTCTTCCGAATTCCTTGATATTTACCATGTCGTTCCTCCTTGCTCTTTATCTTGTAACAACGCTTTCCTCAACAGCGAAAGCGCTTTTTGCACGGTTTTTTCCTTGATCGAAATACGGCTTCCCCTGAGGCGGAAAGAATAGACTGCCGTGCCTGATTCACCGCTGACTCCGATAAATACAAGACCGACAGGCTTGTCCCGCGATCCACCTCCCGGACCGGCAATGCCGGTAACAGAAAGACC
>Ga0302252_1000370_pt1 | contig 42498 bp, 30 predicted proteins | sample AAG_RA_Leu_MG_FD_193511 | JGI IMG/M metagenome (GOLD analysis project Ga0302252, IMG submission 193511) | Enriched activated sludge microbial communities from anaerobic digester in WTTP, New Holstein, Wisconsin, United States - AAG_RA_Leu | ecosystem: Engineered > Bioreactor > Anaerobic >... | reverse complement strand
GCCCGGTGCAAAAAGGAAGGCGGCCAGTGTCGAAACAGCCGCTTTTACAGACACGGCCCCGCCGTTCTGACTTTCAAGCTGTAAACTGCTCCCCCGGCCGCTTCCGCCTCCAAGACTCACCAATCGCATGGCCAATACCCTGGATTCAAAGCGCACCTGAACAAAATAAACACCTGAAGTTGAAGAAGTAAAACGGAAAGCATGCATGCCGGCCCCGAGCTGGTCAGCGAAAACATGCACCCGCCTTCCGTATATATCACTGACTATCACTACTGTCTTGCCCGCTGCCGGCAGGTTCACACTGAAAGCACATGCCTCCCGGAAAGGATTGGGTTGTGCATTGCCCAGGCTGAAATCAGACCCGGACAGTACCTGCCCGCCTAAAGAAGCATATAACAGTAAAAGCGAGGTATCCGGCCAGTACAGTGTGGTGTCGCAGAACTGCGTCAGGTTCCCGACCCGGATGCTGTCCAGTGGAACGTATTGCCCCGCCAGTCTTCCGGTGAATTCCAACTGGATGCTTTGAGCATTACCTGAACCTGATAGAAAAAACAGAACCAGCGGTAAACAACTCATTCCGCGTTGCCAGGCAATTGTTTTCATACATGATGATTTTGGAGGGTTATAACTACATAAAGGTACACCGAAAGAACACAGGTTTGCGAAAAATTTGTTATCAGAGTCATCGGTATAGATATCTAAACTCAACCTTGACAGGTTTGCATCTGCAAAGCTGTTTATACCGACACATAGCGGGTCTTCAGTAAAAGGTCTTTAGAGCGGTGTTCGGTATTGCTGGTCCTAAACACCACTGTTTCATACTGCTGTCAAAAACCTTAACGTTTGAGTAATGCCGTACACCGCTGTAATCAATATTTTCGGAAAACCATTCCTAGTCGGCATAACCGAAAATTCCTTGGTATTTTCACTAAGATCAATATAAGATTCAGTGAAGATTGTATAAGCAGTAATGAAAAACGACTAAATTTGTAAAAATACACGTCAATGAAACAGATAGAACTGACAGCAGTTTTTGAACCCTGTGCAGAAGGTGGTTTTATTGCTTTTATTCAGGAATTGCCGGGAATAAACAGTCAGGGTGAAACCCTGGAAGAAGCTAAAGAAAATCTGGCCGATGCCATCAATCTTATGTTTGAGGAAAGAAGGAACATTCAAACGAAAGACAAGAAACGAGAGATTAACAACTTAATAACTCAAACCCTTTCTTTCAGTTTTTAATGAAACGCAGAAGGTTCATCAAATATCTTGCAACAAACGGTTGTACCATTGCGAGAGAAGGCAGTAAACACACCTTGTTCAGAAATAGAAAAACCGGAGAATTGTCAACCGTACCCAGGCATGCTGACCTTAAAGAAAACCTTTGCAGAAAAATATGTAAGGACTTAGGAATTCCTGACATATTGTCGGACATGTGATATTCAGCAATTCACCGGAATATCAGCAAGGGTCATGGCATGCCATAACCCTGCACCACCGCAAAAAACTCACTCTTACCCAATAACAACTCTGCAGGGACATGCCCTGGCATGTCCTCTCAACCTCAAGCGGTTCATCCGTTTTGCATCCAAAGGGACACGATATATCATGTCCCTCCAAACCCGCCACATCATCTATGCTATTCCATGGTTTTGCCACTTAGGGGAAATCTTCTAAATTTGTCTTCAATCCAACCCGCTCCATCATGAAAAAGCATCTGTTCCATGCCATCTTCGCGCTGCTGCCTGCAGTGCTTTTTTCCCAGACCATCTGCAACCCGAACGGCAACGTGGTGATCTATTCCAATTATGACGGAGGTCACCTGCTGATCAACGTGGATGTGAACATTCCCAACCTGAAGATCGGAATAACAACCTATGAAGCCATCCAGGTGGAGATCACGGGACCTTATGCCGCGAACGTGACCCAGGTGGTCTATGCCGGTTATGCCGGCAACAATGACCATTGTAATACCGGTCACAATGTGGTTGCCATCATGGGTGTACCTTCATCTGCCGCCAGCATCCTGGTTCACCCCCCGGCCACTTATTCCGATCCGAACGGCAATCCGAACATCATCTGTGCATACAACTGCGGCGGCACAACCGGAGGCTGCAACACGGCGGAACAAATCTCCCACTTTTTCCTTACCCAGTTCGGCGGCAGCTTATATTCCCATTATACACAATACGGATGTTACTATTACAACACACCCTTTTATGTGAGCAATGGAGGCAACTGCTGCCTCATCCCGGGAGGATTGCCGCCAATCGCCGCCTTCACTGCCAGCAGCACCGTGATCTGTGCAGGGGACTGCATCTCCTTTTTCGACCAGTCGGCCAACAACCCCACAGCCTGGAGCTGGAACCTCCAGGGTTCCACGGTCCCTTTCAGTACTGCCCAGAATCCCTCTAATATCTGTTACATGAATCCCGGCACCTACCCTGTCAGCCTGACAGTCAGCAATGGCAACGGCAGCAATACCCTCACGCAGCAGAATTACATCCAGGTCAATGCCAATCCTCCGGTGCCCGTCATCACCGAGGTATTCAACACCCTTTACAGCAGCGCTTCCAGCGGAAACCAGTGGTATCTGAACAGCCTTCCGATTCAGGGAGCCACGGGCCAGAGCTGGGTGTTCACGCAAAACGGAACTTATCATGTGGAGGTGACCAATACTGCGGGTTGCAGCAGCATGTCCGCACCGCATTTGGTTACCACTACCGCACTGGATCACTTGAACCTGCAGGATCTGAGCGTTTATCCCAATCCGTTCAGCGACAGGATTCATATACGGATTCCCTCCGGCACGACCAGGCAGGTGCGCCTGATGAACGCGGCAGGCATCCTTTTTTTCGACGGGATCATCAGCCAGGCTGAATTCGCGCTTCCGACGGAAAGATTGCAAGCAGGCCTTTACATACTCGCCGTCGAAGAAAGGTTTTTCAGACTGGTGAAGAATTAAAAGCAAAGGCATTCACTGCCACAGCGTAAAAGGATTTTGTGATATCTTTGTTCCTCTTCATGTTTTTCTCTTTAAAATGAAGATATTCCATTCACTTCTGTGGTGTTTGTGGCCGCTTTTCCTGACAGGGCAAGGGCCTGAAACCACAGACAGCCTCAAACGCTTGTTAAACGAGGCCAGTGGAAAGGACCGTGTCGAACTTCTTGTAAAAGCAGGAGAACAAGCCCTCGACAAGAACGCGGATATAGCTCTTGCTTACGGCAGGGAGGCGCTCCCGTCAGCCATAAGATATAAGCTGCCTTTTGAGGAAGCCCGTGCAAAGAGTATTATCGGCATCTCCCTGATGAATAAGGGGAATGCTTTAGAAGCCATTCCATTCCTGGAAGCAGCAAAAACTGCCATCGAAAAGATGGATCGAAAGGACAAGCTTTCCATTTCCCTGGTGAACCTGGGCAATGCCTATTCAAGAAGCGGCAACCACGATCAGGCATACGAATGCTATCAGCAGGCTGCCTCCAGCGCCGGAATGCAGCATGATTCATTGAATTATGGAAGAGCAATGAGCAGCATGGGTTCTATCCATGCATTCAAAAAGGAATATGCAACCGCACTGGCTTTCCATACTCAGGCTGCCAATATCTTTAAACGCTACAGTTACCTTGCAGACTACGCTTCAGCCCTGAACAACCAGGGAGTCGCCAACCTTGAACTGAAACGCTATACCATTGCTCTCGGCTGTTTCAATCATTCCATGCAAATCCGAAAGTCGCTGAACGTCCCGGAAAACCTGATGGTAAGCCTTTACAACAACATGGCACTCATCTACAACAACCTTCAGAATCCGGAACAGGCCACTTTCTTTTACCGGAAAGCGCTTCAAGCTTCCAGAAAAAGCGGGGATACATACAGCCAGGCAGCCATCCACCTGAATCTTGGCTCGCTCCTGCTCGACCTTGGCAAAAAGGCTGAAGCTTCAGCTTGTTTCGATTCCTCGCTTTCCATTGCAGGGAAAATTCACGCCGGCAATATCATGTCTAACGCGCTGGCATTGATGGCCGATCTCAGCAAACAAAACGGAGACTTCCGGCAGGCCGCATTATACCTTGAACAGGAAAAGGAAGTCCTGTCAAATTACATGAACGATAAAACCAGACAAAGGATTGAAGAACTTCAGATCAAATTTGAAACCGAAAAGCGCAAAAAGGAGCTTGCCCAGATCAATCTCGATCTGAAACGGAGAACTGTCCAGAATACCATCCTTGTTTTCACCACCCTTATCATCCTCCTGCTGCTGATTTCCATCCTTTTTCATATCCGGAGTATCAGCCATAAAAGGAAACAACTCCTGATGCTGTATGAAAAACTGAGGGTATCCGAAAGCGCATTACGGGAGAGCAACGAGACCAAGGACAAATTGTTCAGTATCGTGACCCACGACCTGAAAAATCCACTCGGAATGCTTTGTTCGATGGCCGGTTTTCTGAATGAACACTATGAAACCATTGATGAAGCGCAAAGGCAGAAGGCGATCAGGGCGCTGAAAATGTCGGTCGACGATACGGGACAACTGCTCGACAACCTTACCCAGTGGGCGCTCACGCAGGGAGGGAAACTTACACCTGAACCGGAATTCATTGATCTGCAACAGCTTGGGCAATCCATTATCCTGCTCATGAAACATGAAGCAGATCTGAAAAACATAAGACTGGAGAACAACATCCCTCAGTCGGCCCGGATCACAAGCGACAGGCAGATACTCAAGGCCATCCTGCGCAACCTCGTGGGGAATGCTGTTAAATTCACGGGAAAAGGAGGAAACGTCACCATCGGATACACACAAAAAGAGAATAATACTGTACTGTACGTCAGGGACAATGGCATCGGTATCCCGGATGAAGCCAAAGACAAACTATTCCGTCTGGACCTGCATCACACAACGGTGGGCACCAGCAATGAAAAAGGATCAGGGCTCGGATTGATACTTGCCCGGGAATTTGCACATAAGATCGGCGCAGAAATTTCTTTTGAGAGCCGCCAGGGAGAAGGAACTGTCTTTCATGTGTCACTTACAAACCTGCACCATGAAGCAAAGCATACGGATCATCCTGGTGGATGACCATCATGTAATCAGAGAAGGGCTCAGGGTGCTGCTGATGCACCTGCCGGAACTCCATATCACCGGCGAGGCATCCTCAGGCGAGGAGTTGCTGGAACTCATGAAAACACAGCCTGCCGATATCCTGATCATGGACATCTGCCTTCCGGGAATTTCCGGAATTCTGCTCACAGAGAAGATCAGAAAACTTTACCCTGAGGTGAAAGTGATCATGCTTACAGCCATGATCTCGGAAGAGTATATCCTTAACTCGCTGAAAGCCGGCGCGTATGGATATCTGCCGAAAGACGTGAGGCAGGAAGAGCTGATTGAAGCCATCATGACCGTGTTTGAAGGGAAAGAATATATTGCACGGGCCATTTCAGCCAAAGTCCTGCAGAAACTGGTACGCTATTCCCGGACGCCGGCCAGCGACAGACAGGAAAACATGCTCAGTCTGAGGGAATCGGAAGTGCTTGAATTGTTTGCCGAAGGATACAGTTATAAAGAAATCGCCGAAAGACTGTCGATCTCTGTCAGAACCGTCGAGACCCATAAGGAACATATCATGGACAAACTGGGACTTCATTCGGTTGCCGATATCGTAAAATACGCGATCAAACAAGGAATCATCAGTATTTAGCCTGTACGGGGGATTCCCTTATCCGGAATATTCCGGATTAAAAAACAGGATTTTAACTGATTTAATATCAGATTTTTCACTATATTTTTGTGAAAAAAAACGATGAAAGCTATCAGCATCTTTCTTTTTATGATTACCGGCCTGGAACTGTGCTCCGGGCAGGGTATCTGGAAATCCTACACCCCCTCCAATTCCGGTATTCCCTTCTCCTCGGTGAATTCAGTTGAAGTGGATGACCAGGATCATGTTTGGATATCCAATGACAATTCCGGAAATTATTATCATGTGTCACGTTTCGACGGCAGCAGTTTCTCCTCTGCATTCCAGGGAGGCTGGGTGGATGATATCACTGTTGACCATAATGATCATGTCTGGATCAGCATCATGGGAGAACTCAGGGAATGGGACGGCAGCACCTGGCATGCTCATTCGCCCGGTTTGTCCGCTTTCTGGCTGTGGCCAATCGAAGCAGATCACCAGGGGAACATCTGGATTTCGGATTATTTTGACAAGCACATCTACCGCTACGACGGCAGCAGTACCATGCAGATCACTACAGCCATGGGACTGCCTTCTGAACATATCAGTTGCATGAAGCGCACTTCAAACGGCATCTTCATCGGAACGACAGACGGCGGACTCGCCTTTTACAACGGCAGCACCTTTACGGTTTACAATACCCTCAACTCTGCCCTTAGTTCCAATCACATCTTTGATATGGACATCAGGAATGACACGCTATTTATGATCCTGATCAACAGTGACCTGGCGTTATTACACAATGGTACTGTGAGTCTGATCAGCGATCCGCTGCTGGAGTATGGACGCATCACGATCGATCCCCAGGGAGCCATCTGGATTGCAGCCTACGGAACAGGTATCATCCAGTATACCCTTAGCGGTGCCTTCACCTTATACGATTTCTCCTCCTGGCCGGTGCTGGATCCCTGGAATCAGTATCACTGCATTGACAGCGATCAGGACGGACACATCTGGGTCGGAAGCCAGCAAACCGGACTGCTCGAATTCGATCCCTCGGGTACCTCAGGTTTTTCCGGCTACCTGCTTCCCGCAATTGAAATCATCTGGATTAAGGACGGAGCAGGTCACCTGAACGCAAGAATCCATCTGCCTGCCGCTTCTATGGTGAAACTGGAATTGTTCGACCGTTTGGGAAGGCTGGTCGCGGCATCCGCTCAAAATCAACATGCCGCAGGCTGGTCCGATATCCCCTGCTCCCTGGGTGAGTTGCGAACAGGGCACTACCTTTTCCGCCTGATTACAAACGGCCGCTGCCTGAGTGGAAAAGTGCTGGTGGAATGAAACGGATGCGTTTTCCGGGAATCCCGCTGATGCAGACTTGCCTTATCGGGACATACCTGCTGACCCTGCCGGTATTTTTAACAAAGGTTGTTCATGCACAACCGGCCGGCAGTTTCGAAATCCAGCTTAACCTCGGCCTGGAAACCTACGAGTTGGCTTTCCATGTGCCATCAGGGTACAATCCTCAGAATCCCGCCTTCCTCATTGTAGGGATGCATGGCGGCGGCGGAAGCGGTAAAGGCTACCGCAGTCACCTGCTGAGTGTTGCAGAAGCCTGGCCGGCTGTGCTTGTTTGTCCTGATAATAACGGGAACAGCTTTAACGGACCGGGAGAACAATTGCTGCTGAAAGCAATAGATACTGCCATGCAACTTTACAATATCGATCCGAACCGGCTTATCCTGAACGGATTCTCCATGAACGGTTTTCAAACCTACCGGCTTGGATTACAACCTCTTTATCCATTCTACGGATTCATTCCCTACAATGCAGTGATTCAGATTCCATGGATATCCCAGCTTAACCTGAGTTCCAATGTACCGGCATGCATCTGCGAGGGCAGCCTGGATTTTTATCTGAACGAAAACATCCAGGTTTACGACAGTCTAACTGCCAACGGGACAAGGGCATACTTCAATCTGCTACCCGGTACCGGCCATGACCTGGATACGGCATTTCCGGCTGCCATACTCAGGTGTTTGCAAGTGATCGACTCTATTCAGCTTGTGTCGGGTAATGCTGAACCAGGTTTTCACAATTCATCCACAGTGATTTTTCCCAATCCTGCTGATTCATGGACAATGATACACCGGCCCGGCGGGTCACCTCTTGGTAGATTAACGGTATTCGACATGACGGGAAGAGAAGTAAGTGCAAAATGCCGGATCGCATTCTTCCCGTCAGGATACCGCCTGGATATCAGCCTGCTTTCCCGGGGCATTTACATCCTGAATGAAATGATAGCCGGAGAGTGTAAAACGTATCGGTTGATAAAACAATAAGCCTGACGGCAATTAGGTCGTTTCTTGCAGGTCGTGATGCAACACAGGTGATGCCGGTTCATACGACCTAAGCAGATGAAAATATTGCTTTGTTGCAAGCACGCCAGGTATCAATTACTATCTTTGTGTCAGCGGCGATTTAACCCTCCGCCAATCCTGACTCACATGAACATACAATTTCTCGGAGCCGCCCGTGAAGTGACGGGCAGCAAACACCTGATCACGACAGCAAGCGGAAAAAAGATCCTGCTCGATTGCGGGATGTTCCAGGGTAAAGGACTGGAAACCGATGCCATGAACCGGAACCTGGGTTTCGACCCGGCAACACTCGACCATATCATCCTTTCCCACGCCCACATTGACCATTCAGGGCTGATTCCGTATGCCTACAGGCTTGGATTCAGGGGATCGGTGATCACCACTCCGGCTACCCGTGACCTCTGCGCGATCATGCTGGCCGACAGCGCCCACATCCAGGAAAGCGATGTGCTTCATTTCAATAAACGGCGCGCTGCCAAAGGCCTTCCGCTTGCAGAGGCGCTTTATACCAGTGACGACGCCAGATCCTGCATGGAGCTGTTCATCACTACCGCCTGTAACCGTAAGTTCAGGATAGATGACAGCCTGAGTGTCAGGTTCACCAATACCGGACATATGCTCGGAAGTGCGGTTGTCTCCCTGGAAATAAAAGAAGCGGAAGAGACAATCCGCCTGGCCTACACCGGTGATATCGGCCGGCCCCAAAACCGTATCCTGGCCAGACCCGCTCCCTTCCCCCCCTGCGATTACCTGATCTGTGAATCTACCTATGGTGACCGGCTTCATCCGGAAATCAAGGATGCAGAGAAGGAACTCCTTGACATCGTGAGGGAAACCTGCGTGGATAAGCGTGGCAAACTGATCATCCCCTCTTTTGCCATCGGCAGGACACAGGAAATCGTGTACTCCCTGAATACGTTTTTTAATGAAGGCCTGTTGCCAAAAGTGAATATCTATGTGGACAGTCCCCTGGCTGTCAATGCCACGGAGATTTTCCGTTTTTACAGCAATGAGCTCAACGGGGATGTGCAACGGGTCATGGAAACCGACCCCGATCCCTTCGGATTCAATGGATTGTACTACATTAAAGCGGCTGAAGAATCCAAAAAGTTAAATGCACTCCCGGAACCCTGCATCATCATCTCTGCCTCCGGCATGATGGAGGCCGGCCGGATCAAGCACCACCTGGCCAACAACATCTCCAATCCCGCCAATACCATCCTGATCGTCGGATACTGCTCCCCCGTCACCCTGGGTGCAAGAATCGCAAGAGGAGACAAAACTGTCAGTATCTTCGGGGAAAAACATGAAGTCAGGGCCGCCGTCAAACGCCTGGACGCCTATTCAGGCCATGCCGACTACCGTGAAATGATCAACTATCTGGCTTGCCAGGATAAAGAAAATGTGAAAAAACTCTTCCTCGTCCATGGTGATTCAGAAGCACAGGATCATTTCATGACGGAACTGCAACAGGAGGGGTTCAGGGAAGTCCACTGCCCGCTGCCCGGAGATATTTATATCATTGGGTAAACCCCGGTGATGGTGTTGCACACCAATTCTGACACTATCGCTTGCTGTATAAGTTGTTCGAAAAATGAACATTGAGTTGTTTATTTTTCGAACATTTTCTAATTTTGCAGAATCTACACATGCATGAGTCGTGAAAGAAAAACAATTATCTCAGAAACAGATTGGAAAACGCCTGGCATTGCTCAGGAAAGCCAGCGGATTGTCGCAGGAGGAGCTGGCAAAAATCATCAGTATGTCAAGATCATCCCTTGCCCAGATTGAAACAGGAAAACGAAAAATTGACATCTTTGAGCTGCAGGAATTTTCAAAAGTGCTGGGATTTAGGATTGATGACCTATTTGCCACTGAAGTACACGAACCTGACCAAAAAGCATCAACAAAAATTCTGTCCGCTGCCGATACGGGGCTGAGGATTTCCATTCCTGAGATCAACATGGAGAAATTCAGGAATATCCTGCTATACATTCTTGAGCAATGCTCAGGGAAACCGAATATCGGGGAAACAGTGCTTAACAAACTGCTGTACTTCTGCGATTTCAATTATTATGAACTTTATGAGGAGCATCTTACCGGCGCAAGGTACAGAAAACTGCCCTATGGTCCGGTTCCCCGGGAGCTGAACGCTATGATAAACCAGATGCTTGAGAACGGTCAATTGAAACGAATCAAGACAAACTACCATGGTTATATTCAAATCAGATACCTGCCGCTTGAAAAAGCCGATATCGCTAAAATATCTGCTGCCGAAATTACTGTGATCAACAGGGTGATTCAACAGATGAGTGATTGGAATGCAAATGCCCTGACCGACTATTCGCACAAAGATATCCCATGGGTCGCCACTGCAGAAGGTGAGGACATCAACTACAATCTCGCATTTTACAGGGTGCTCCCCTACTCAGTCCGAAATTATGACAATGACACTGATTGACCCATGCGCATTGAAGAACTGCCTGAATACGGGAAAGATATTAAAAGGCTTCATAAGAAATACCATACGCTTACAAGTGATTTGGACGTCCTCCTGAAAATTCTGTCTGTCCTGCCGGATGCCAGACCGCCATTCAGTTTCAGAATTGACGGACTTGGAATCAGAACAACGGTCATCAAGGTTAAACGGATATCCAGCGATTGTTTTAAGGGAAAAGGGAATCAGTCAGGTTTCAGGTTAGTTTATGCATATATCCCTGATGAACAACGCATCGTACTCATTGAGATATACCATAAAAACACAAAAGATATCGAAGACAGGAACAGAATCCTTCGAAATTTTCAGTAATTACCTCACGCAAACCACCTTCCTGACCTGGTGTTCAACACTTTCACCCGTAATCACTTCAACCTCCATCAGGTAAAAAGAAGGCGGCAGCCCTGCAGTATTCAGCAACAACTCATGGCTGCCGGCCGGAAAGCTAGTCTTCACCTCAAGGACACTTGCCCTTCCAAGCGGATTGATCAGCCTGATGCAGACCGATGCAGCTTCTTCGAGGCGGATCGGCAGCAGCAGTTTGTCATTGAACGGGACAGGATAAGGTTCTCCCAGCCAAATACCCGGACTAGCCGGAACAAGCTCAGGCATAAGAATAAGGAAAGGAATGACAGGATTGCCCTCCAGGTCGCCGGCAAGGCTCCCGGCACGAACTACAAACGGACCACCGCCGGTAAACTGCCTGACAGTCAATAAGAACAACTCATCCCCGGCATTCAGCTTCCGTGGCTCCAGACTGATCCATGCGATCCTGAGCTCGTCTGCCACCTGCTTAAATACACAAATTCCATCCACCGCTGCCCTGACATCCAGTATCTCAGTACCGGCCGGAACTTGTAAAACCAGCGACAAGGATGCCGGTGTGGCCATCTCCCCTGTCCTGAGCGGCAGGATGCACGGAATGCCGGGCTCGTAAACAAGCTGTCCGTTCACGGCCAGTTCCACCAGCGGGGCCTCTTTCAGCGGAGGAGTGTACGAGCCGTCGATATCGCCGTAGCACAGCCCGTGAATATTCTGAAAAGTCGTGTCATCCGTACTCACCGTAATGGCAGGATCTTCAAAGATCCAGTCACCGGTGACGAAAGAGGACTGAACGCCCACAAAGCGCTTCATGATGGTCAACGCATCCACGGCATTTACAAATCCGCTGCCGTCAACATCTGCAGCAGCAAGCTTCAGCCCGGTGAGAGGTAACATATTTACAAAATGCTGCATGGCCTTCAGGGCATCCACAGCATTGCCTCCACCCCAGGTTTTGCTGCACTGGACATCCAGATTGAAACCACTTCCCGGTGTTAAACCTGAGAATATGTAATATCCTGATTGACCGGTAGTTGTATTCCCGGTAACATCACCGTTCTGTAAAAGCTGCAGTGGTGTATTCGTGATCGGTGTCAGATTATTATTGAAATACCTCAGCAATCCGGCCAGGTTGTTGCACGCAGCCACGGTCACCGTTGCATTGATGAAAGCCGCCGGCAGTGGCTGGGCTCCAAAGTCGGTGATGTAACAGGCTCCTGGTGTTGTCAGATCCCAGGTAAGCTGACTGCTGCCGACACCTCCGCTGAAGTTGAACACCACCAGGGTGTCTTCAGCCAGTGAAACGGGGGTCAGGCTGTACCAGGCCAGGTTCACCCGGTTCATTGCTTCATAGATGACCAGTGCCCCTGAACCCAGCGCCGGATGTACCTGCTGGTAGGACTGGTACTGCAAATGTGCCGGGTCGTAAGTGAAAGAAAGGGAGATGGAAGCCACATCCTGCATATTGGCGGCCATGAGGGGTAGGTGGATGTTGCCCGGACAATGCGAACCTTCGTCAAAACTTATTACAATGGGGAGCACCGAATACCCCACCCGCACCTGGTCAAGGAAAATGGCGGCCCCATCATTTAAATTGTCAAGCACATGTTCCCGGAAAGCGATCATTATCGTCTGTCCTGCATAAGCGGCAAGATCCCAGCTTTTATAAATCCATCCGGTATCCGAAACACCCCACCCGATTTGCTCGACCAGGATGTTGAAATCCTCCGGATCAGCTCCCGTTGTTGAGATCAAAACATCCAGTGTATCACTATACGAACCAAATTTTCTAAACCAGCAGGAAAGCTCATAAAAGTTGCTGATATTCACCTGTGGGGTGATCAGCCATTGGTCACAGGCCACCTGTCCGCTGGTATTATAGGTGCAAAAGGCCATGTGGTTGCCGCCGTTACCGGAAGGTGTCGGAGTGACTACCCCCCCGGTCCAGCCAGGGATAGGAGCATTACCCACCGTTTCCTGATACCAGCCGTTGCCTCCCAGGGGATTGTGTTCTTGCCACCATAGTGGAGGAAAGTCATCCTCAAAACTTTCATTGATGCTGTCCAGTGCTCCCTGTATGCTTATTACGCTTGTCAGGACATTGTTACCAGTGACCTGATCGCCGGGTAGGGCCGTGTACACCATAAAGGTGTAGTCTCCGGCTACCGATAAGTCGATTGTTTGGGGGAAAGTGAAATTGACCAGTTCACCGGGATCCAGGGTATCTGGGATCAGACCTGTAGCATGCAGCGAACCGTTCACATAACATCCGACCGGAATATTACTGACAGTGATGGTTCCGGGATTTTTCACCCTGATAGTCACCGGTGCAGCGGGCTGAGCAAGTCCGCTGAGTGGAGAAATCAGTGCCCTTGCCGCCACATCGAGCAATGGAACCACAGTCACATTGGCAAAACAGCTTTGCAGCACTTCTTTGGTAACGGCATTCTGCAGCCAGACCGCCGCACCCAGGTCGGTGAACTGCTCGACGGAATGTTCGGTATTATGATCGATGGGAACAGTGGCATTGATTGGCAGGCGGTAATCCCCCTGAAAAATATAACTCAGGTCAAGGCTTTGGGTTATCCCGTTCACCAGGGCGGGCATCGGGGAACCTGAAGCATCAGGCAGCATCTTTTTCATGATGTACGAAAAGGAAGTGGCCCCGCTGCCGCCGATATTATTCTGGGTTTCATATTCAAAAATGCCGACATGCAGGACAAGGTCACTGCTGTTGTAATCCCCGTAGGGAATAATTTCTGTGTGGACTTCAACTGATTGCCCGGTAATGGTACAGTTGGCCATGAGATCCACAAAACAGGGTACAGCCATGTTGGCATCGAACTGACCCTGGGTGTAAGTACCTGTATTCATTCCGGGACCACCATCGGGGAATAACTCAGGTACATAGTCTGCGCCATAGTAATTCATCCGGTTTTCGCCCTCCGCGGTATAATACGGATCACCCAAACCCGGCCAGTACATGGGATATTTGATACAGGTAAATTCACCCGGGTTAAAGTCAAGAATGGCATCCAATACCTGGTCGCCGGTAGCACAGGGGGAACAGGTGGAACTGGTGAAATCCTCCAGCAATGGCTTTCGTTGAATATACATGGAAACGATTGTCAGGCTTGCCGTCAGGGTGTCGTTGCCGGCATTTTCATCGGGGTGTCCGTTCGGAAAAGAAGCCCATAACTTCATCGTGTACTGGCCTGCAGCCGGAGGATTCCAGGGTGTGGCAAAACTGAACGAATAACTGGTCATGGGCGGGATATTCAAACCATTGAGATTTTCCGTCACCACGCTTCCTCCGTCCACCTGGTAATGTAGCTGAAGGCTGTTGATCACCTGGGATCCATGGTTCATCAGGTTACCGGACACCGTGAACGGAGCATTGTTCATCCCCAATGTTGCAGGGAAGTTATGGGAACTGACAGCCAGGTCATACTGCAGGATAGGGCCCAGCCTCACCTGATCCAGAAAAACAGCCGCGCCATCATTATTATTATCAAGTACATGCTCCCTGAATGCGATCATTACAAGCTGTCCGGCATAAGCTGAAAAATCCCAGTTCCTGTATATCCACCCGGTATCTGATGCACCCCATCCGATGCTTTCAAGCAGGATGGTAAAGAACTCCGGACCCGCCCCGCCTGTTATAATCAATACATCAAGGGTATCTGCATAGTCACCGAACTTCCTTATATAGCAACTCAGAGAATAATAATTTCCGATAAGCACCCCGGGTGTGATCAGCCATTGGTCGCAAGTGCTGCTGCCACTGGTATTCCAGGTGCAGAAGGCCATTTTATCACCGCCGCTGCCGGAAGGAGCCGGAGTAACCACGCCCCCGTTCCAGCCCGGAATGGGCGTGGTACCAACGGTTTGCTGCTCCCAACCGTCACCTCCCAGTGGATTGTATTCACTCCAGTACTGAGGAGGGTAATTATCTTCAAAGCTTTCATAAAGACTGTCCAGTGCCATGTAAACGACCACAGTTTCTGTAAGTGTGTCATTGACGGTGATGGTATCGGCGGGCAATGCTGTAAAGGCAGTAATGGTGAAAGACCCTCCTGCAGAAAGATCCACGCTTACGGGAAAGGTAAAATCCACAAAGTCACCCGGATCAAGGGTCGTGTGAATGGTGTCGGCTGCCAGGAGGCTTCCGTCGACAATACAACTTACAGGGATATCACTTACCGGCGATGCACCGTAGTTTTTCACTTTTACGGTGACTGGTACATTACTGCCTGCATAAGGCCCGCTAAGCGGACTGAGCAATGCATCTGTCCCGACATCAACCAGAGTACCCTGCGTCAGCACCGCAAAACAGCTCTGCAGCACCTCATGAGAAGTGACATCCTGCAACCAGATCACCACACCAAGATCGGAAAACTGTTCTACGGAATGCTCAATGGCATGGTTGATGGGATCCCCGGATCCGCTTGGCAAACGATAATTTCCCTGGAAAGTGTAATTGAAGTTCATATTGAGGGGCATTCCTGTGGTAAGATTGCCCAGGGTCGTCCCCCCGGCATCCGGCAACATCTTTTTCATGATATAATGAAAGGAGGTTTCTCCTGAACCGCCGACATTATTGTTCGTCTCATACTCAATAACGGCAACAAACAACCGGATGTCAGGGCTTGTGAAATTCATGAGCGGATCAATAATCGACTGAACACTGACGGACTGTCCTGATATCTGGTAAGTGGCTGATAAACCGACGAAAGCAGGAACAGCAGCATAGGTATCGAACAATGTCTGGTTATAGGATCCCCCGTTCATACCCGGATTCCCGTCTACAGTTAAATAGGGCACATAGGCTACGCCATAGAGATTTCTGCGGTTATTGCCTTCAGTCGTGTAATACGGATCGCCTGCACCCGGCCAGGCCATCGGATATTTAACACAGGTAAATGCTCCTGGATTATTCGCAAAGATGGTGGCGAGATTCGTATTGGCAAACGCACAGGGCGAACAGGTCGAAGATGTGAAATCCTCATGCAGGAGTTTACGGGGAACGGAAGCCGCCGAAACCATCACATTCACCGTAAGGGTGTCATTAACCGTGTTCTGATCCGGATTGCCGTTCAGGTCTGAAGCCCAAATCCTGACCGTATAGGTTCCCGCCTGTGCCGGATTCCAGGGTACAAAATGGCTGAAACTCCATGTGCCGAAGGGCGTGATGCTTATCCCGGAAACAGCCTGATCGACTGACATCCCGCCATCGATACTGTAATGTAACTGTAAGGTAGTAAGGGTTTCCGAACCGAAATTAAACAACTCGCCGCTGATGGTAAAAGGCGCAGAAGCGATCGGAAGAACAGGCGGGAGCCCCTGGCTGATCACAGCCGCATCATATTGATCCTGTATTCCCGGTATAAAGGCGTAGTATGAATTATCTTCCGGTGTCGGAAGATTGGTGCTGTATGAAGCCACTGACGGAGAACCAGGTACCTGGAAAACAGTTGTGTTGTTAATCTGAATGCCAATCGTCAGACTCACAGGATTGCCATAGAAGCGCTGATCCACAAAGTAAATCTTGTTCGTGCTTTCTTCCATCACAATACTCCAGTATTGCCATCCACTGCCTCCCACCTCTCCGGAATAGGAAGTAAAAAACACCCAGTGTTGCCGGTTGGGGGCGGTTCCGAATGTCTTGGTCACGATATAATCATTCGATCCGGTACCCGCCAAGCCCCATATACACAAGGAATTGTCAGGAATTTGCGCATCAGGCAGTACACTGTTCACATAAGGGGGAGCCGCCAGGGCAGTTCCGGTGTTGAATGTCAGTACACCTGAACTGGACACTTTGTATGAGGTTACGGGACTGCCGTTGAAGTCAAACGCAAACGGCAGGCTCTGCACCGGCGACCAGGCCGGAGTGGCAAGCAAAGGACCCAGAATATTGGTCCAGTCCGCGGCCAGGCCACCCCCGAATGGATATTCGTCATCTGTATTCAACCCGCCCGGATTGGTGCCGGCAAGGATCGCAGGGTCCAGGTAATACTGAGCAAAGGCTGTCAGACATATGGCCGACATAGCTGCCAATAATACAATTCTTTTCATACGAATAATGATTTATGTTATTGATAAACAGAAACATCCCTCAAAATACCCGAAAAAAGCAGCATAATTACCACGTAAAAATAAGGACAATTACAAAAAATAACCAGATATGAAACCAAATTAATGATAAATTCTCGCAATGCCGGTTTGATTCAGGTTTTCTTAATGAGTTTAAATAACTTTCGTATGCTCCCGCGTTCAATTGAAAGGATATAAAATCCGGAGCTGAGATCACTGATATTTAATTCATTGCCTGACAATACACCATGCATCACCAGCATCCCTGTCTGCGACCAAATCCTGTAGGCCGTGTGCGCAACATGATCAGTACCTTGAATAAAAACCGTATTGGAAGCCGGGACAGGGTAGAGTACGATCTCTTTCTCCGTTGCAGGAATCACAGGAACAGATAAGGTGATGCTCCCCTGCTGCCGTCCGCTGACCCGGCATCCCATCAGAAAAGTGCTGTCCCAGCCGAGTATTTTTACCGTATGTACAACCAGTGAAACTCCTGAAAAAGTGTTCACGGAAATACTTACCGTAAAAAAGTCATCATCATGTATCTGGCAACTCAGTGTATCAATGTATTCCGTCTCTGAATACAGAAAATAGGAGTGGATGCTGTCCTGCGACACCGTGTCGATCTCCCTGCAGAGGTCGCCGCTGTGCCAGATATATACATGCCCTGGATCCAGGGAACCGGATGGAATCGTGTGACCAAAACCATACCAGTTGGGTGTTGTCCCGAATACATGCCCGCAGGCCCGGCGAAGGTACAGCATTTGCTGACCTGTGAGGAGGACAGGCTGACCTGATGCGGGAAGCCATATCCTGTCATAGAAATAACAGACAGAATCAGCTGAACGCACTACATGCACGATGGAATCCCTGAAATAATCCGTTGCTGTCAATCCTGTGAGATCGGAATGCTCCATAAACTTCCACATCAGGATGTCTCCCGGATTCAACGGGAAATAGTCATGAAAGCCCGGCGGCCTGAAGCCGTACTGAACGCCCGGAGCCTCCAGGCCTGCCAGGTACAGACAGGTGAAGTCGAGATACTGCGGATGATACAGAAAAAGAAAGAAAGGTACAAAATCGACCAGGCCATGGTATTTGCTGAGCTTTATCCTGAACCGGCTGGCAGGGATCTGAGGGGGAAACGAATCCTCAGGCATCAGGGAGAAAACCTTGACACTGTCGGTAATGCCCAGAAAGCTTTCAACGCCCTCACTTTCACAAGTGATGCTTATCTGCTGGAATGAATTCCACCAGTAAGTGGATGTAACAGTCCAGCTCTTGCCTGGCTTTGCCAGAGGAAAGAAATAAAACGGACCGGCACTGCAGCCATGGTAATACAGGATGGAATCCCCGTGCCTTACCAGCGAATCAGGAAGGAAATGATTTTTAAATAAGGGACTGCTGTTGTCGATGATACCTGCATAACAACTGCCTGCCCCTCTTCCGAGCGGATTCCGGTTGAAATACTGAATTTCCCTTGAATCCCGAATGGCAATGGAGTCCATCACAAACAGGCTCATGCGTTCCTTACCGTACTTAAGCACCTCCCGGTACCAGGTTTTCTGGCCGTAAGGAAACAAATCCCAGTCCCAGGCCAATACCACCGAGGGACACAGGCAACAGAGCAGCAGGAGGGTTCTCATAATCACCGTAAAGTTATAAAATACGGCAAGCACATGATTAAACCTTCCTGATTAAAGTCAGTCTAATTTAACCAGAAAAAAAAGAATTCTTAACACGATCAATCCTCCGCACCATGGGCAGACAGCTTTTATTGCTCCAGTTCACCCTCAACCTTATCTTTATTATTGCTTCCCCTGCTCAGCCCTGGCCGGGTTACACCCTGTATTTTCCGCAGAACGGAACGAAAGCCTACCTGGTGGATCTCAGCGGGAATGTATATCACAGCTGGACTTTTCCTTCCTCTGCACGGACTGCATATTCAACCTATATGATGCCGGGCGGGGATCTGATGAGGACGGTTTCCAAAAGCGGCAATTATTTCAGCGGCGGTCCCATCAGCGGTCAGGTGCAGCGTGTGGACTGGAATGGAAACGTAGTATGGAATTATGTGTATTCCACCCAGCAATACTGCAGTCATCATGACATCTGTGTGATGCCTGACGGAAATGTGCTGCTGATTGCCTATGAAAGGAAAACCGCGGCCGAGGCGACCCAGGCAGGCTGTTCACAGGCGATAGAGATGTGGCCGGATAAGATCGTGGAGATCCAGCCTACAGGCGCCACCACCGGCAATGTGGTCTGGGAATGGCATGCATGGGATCACCTGGTGCAACAGCACGATCCCTCGAAAGACAATTACGGCATCGTGGCCGATCACCCTGAATTACTGAATATCAATTATAAAACGAATAAGGACTGGTTACACATGAACGGGATTGATTACAATGCCGACCTCGACCAGATTGTTTTCAGCTCCCATAACCTCAATGAAATCTATGTGATTGATCACAGCACCACTACCGCAGAAGCGGCCGGCCACAGCGGAGGAAATTCAGGCAAAGGCGGGGATATTCTTTACCGCTGGGGGAACCCGGCCGCCTACCAGGCCAGTGGCAGCCAAATCTTTAAGGTGGTTCATGACGCACACTGGATATCCTCCGGTCATCCCGACTTTCCCAATTACCTTGCGGGATTCAACAATACCGGAGGTACGGGAGGGAAATCCTGTGTGGATATCATCGCACCTCCCTACAACGGATTCCAGTACCTGTACACCCCGGGCTCGGCATATGCCCCATCAAGCTATAATTTCCGCCATACCTACAGCGGCAATCCCTCATCCAACAACAGCAATTCCCAGCAGTTCCCCAACGGAAACATCCTGATGTGCATCGGGCTGGCAGGCTATATTTACGAAGTGGATCCCAATGGTACAGTAGTCTGGTCGAAGACTGCAGGCTCGGCACTCGCGCAATCGCACCGCTATCCCTATGATTACATCACCGCCATCGGGAATGCGGTCCCCCCCACAGATCTGACCGTCTGGCCGAATCCTGCGACGGAGATACTTCACGTGCATCTAAGGCAAAGTATTCCGGTGGATTGCCAGCTCAGTATCTCTGATATTGCCGGACGCCTGTTATTGGAAACCGATCTCAGGGGAGAAGAAATGACCCTGGATATCCGTCATTTGCAATCGGGAACCTACATATTAACCTTGTTAACGGAGAATACCGGCAGGCTGACCCGGATGATCACGGTTTTAAAAAAATAACGGTAATAATCACATGTGATCTATTGACCTGCAGATACCCGATGAAGAATCGGGTATCTACAGGTTTTTGATTTCGGCAATCAATTTCTGCATACTGGCCTTGGCATCGCCGAATAACATGCGGTTTTTGGGGTGATAGAAAAGATTGTTCTCAATGGCGGCATATCCCTTGGCCATACTGCGCTTCATGACGATCACGTTCTTAGCCTCCCACACTTTGATGACTGGCATCCCATAAATGGGACTGCCCGGATCATCCTCTGCAGCAGGGTTAACCACATCATTGGCACCCACCACAATCACCGCATCGGTACTGTTCATTTCGGCATTGGCGTCTTCCATCTCGTATAATTTTTCATAGGGGACGTCCGCTTCAGCCAGTAAGACGTTCATATGTCCGGGCATACGTCCTGCCACGGGATGAATGGCATATTTGACCTCCACCCCCCTCGAAGCGAGCAGGGTATCGAGTTCATGACAAAGGTGCTGGGCCTGGGCAACGGCCAGGCCATATCCGGGAACGATGAACACTTTTTGTGAATAATTCAGCAGGATGGAAGCATCCGACAGACTGATCTCCCTGACGGTTTTATCACCGCTGTCGGCTGCGGCGGCAGAACTTCCTCCGAATGCACCCACGATCACATTCATCAGCGAGCGGTTCATGGCACGGCACATCAGGATCGTAAGAATGGTACCCGACGATCCGACCAGGATACCGCCGGTAAGCATGGCCTGGTTGTTATAAAGAAAACCGCCCATGGCGGCCGCTACCCCGGTAAAGGAATTCAACAAGCTGATAACCACCGGCATATCTGCTCCTCCGATCGGCATCACAAAAGTAATCCCGTAGGTCAGCGCCAGCAGGGCAAAGAGGTACACAATCCCCATCCCCGGCCGCTCCGGCTGGGCCAGGATATAAACAAGCAATACTACCAACAGTCCTAGAAAAGCCAGGTTGAGATACCGAAGCCAGCCGGCCTTGATATCGCCGATCCGCTCATCCAGCTTTCCAAATGCGATCATACTCCCTGAAAATGAGACAGATCCTATCATCAGTCCGAGCATGATCGCCAGGGTGTGCCCGTTCAGCATGCCGGTCTGATCGATCAGGTCCTGGCTGATATGGGGAAACTCCATCACAGAGATAAGGGCTGCACAGGCACCGCCCATACCGTTGAAAAGTGAAACCATCTGCGGCATGGCCGTCATCTTCACTTTTTTCGCGGCAAGCCAGCCGATGACACTGCCAATGGCAAGCGCCAGGAAGATCCATCCGAGGTTGTGCACTCCTTCGTAACTGCCGTCGGGAAGTTTCACCTTGTGGAATAAAATAGTGGCCAGGATCGCCATGCCCATGCCAAAAGCAGCCCAGAGATTACCGCTGCGGGCCGTATCCGGATGGCTGAGTTTCTTCAATCCCAGGATAAATAAAATGGATGCAAGGATATAGCTGATTTCCAGAATGGAAAAGAAGCCTGAATATTCGATGATCTTTTGTATCGTTTCCATACTTCCTCCTCCTATTTACTTTTTTTCTTCCGGAACATCTCCAGCATGCGGTCGGTGACCACAAAACCCCCCACCACATTCAGCGTACCGAGGATCACTGCAATAAAGCCGAGCACTTTGGGCAGGGTTTCATGCGCGTGGCCCATCACAATGATGGAACCGATGATCACCACCCCGTGAATGGCATTCGCACCCGACATCAGGGGGGTGTGGAGCACGGCAGGTACATGGGAAATCACCTCTATCCCCAGAAAAACCGAGAGAATGATGATGAAAATTTCATTCCTGTATTCGTAAATAAACCTTAAGACGTCATCCATGATGTAAGTATTATAGTTTGATTATCCGTTCATTTCATAAGCCTGACGCAGCCTTTCGTGCACCACTGCTCCCTGATGTGTCAGCGCCGTTCCTTTTACAAGGTCGTCTTCCCAGTTCAAAACCAATTCTCCATCCTGACTGATCAGCAGCTTCAGGAAGTTGATCAGGTTTTTTCCGAACATCTTGCTGGCATCCGACGGTAAATCCACCGCCAACAGGGAATTCCCGACCACTGTAACGCCAGTGTGGGAAATCGTTTCATTGTTTACGGTCACTTCGCAATTTCCTCCCGTGGAGGCAGCCAGGTCGATGATCACCGAACCGGGTTTCATGTATTCGACAGTTTCTTTTCTTATCAGCAGGGGCGCCTGCCTTCCGGGAATCTGAGCGGTACAAATAATCACGTCGGACTTCACCGCATGTTCATGGATCACGGCCGCCTGCCGCTGTTTGAATTCGTCGGTCTGTTCCACGGCATATCCGCCGGCAGCTTTGTCGTCCTTTGCCCCTTCCACTTCGACGAATTTCGCACCCAGTCCGACTACTTCTTCCTTCACGGCTGCCCTGACATCAAAAACCTCAACCACGGCACCCAGCTTGCGGCTGGTGGCAATGGCCTGCAAACCGGCAACTCCCGCGCCAAGGATCAGCACTTTGGCAGGCGTGATGGTACCGGCGGCAGTCATGAACATGGGAAAAAAGCGCGGCAGCCTGTCTGCAGCCGCAAGCACTGCCTTGTATCCCGCCACAGTCGCCATACTCGAGAGAATATCCATGGCCTGGGCACGCGTGGTCCGCGGGATCACATCCAGGCTGAAAGCCGTAATGTCCGCAGCTGCCATGGCCATGACAAGTTCCTGGTTAAAAAACGGATTGAACACAGCCAGGATGACCTGCCCCTTTTTCATCGTTTTCATCTCGTCCGCGGGCGGGGGATTGATACCCACAAGGATATCCGCTTCTTTGAGCAGTTGCTCCCTGACGGTGATTGTTGCACCGGCATCCGCATATCCCTGGTCAGAGCTGTAAGCCGCAGCCCCGGCGTCTTTCTCCACCATCACTTTCGCTTTCAGCTTCACCAGGGCTGCAACGCTGTCCGGCAGCATGGCGACCCGCCGTTCACCGGCCGCTTCCTTTAAAATGCCTATGATCATAATTACATCAATATTTTTAGAATCAAGAAATCGGTTTACTGGTTCAACGCAGGAAATACATTAAAAACATGCGCAGGGACATGAAGCATCATGCCCCTGCACACGATCAAACAAACAACAGACGGATGAATTTGTTGGTCAGGATTATTAAAAATCCGTTTTGATCTCCACCCTGCGGTTCTGGGCCCGGCCTGCATCGGTGTCGTTGGTGGCCACAGGCCGCTTCTCACCGTATCCGACTGCACTGATACGGGATGCTGCAATGCCCTTCTCCACAAGATACTTCTTCACGGCATTCACCCTGTCCTGACTCAGTTTGAGGTTGGATGCATCGTCTCCCACATTGTCGGTATGTCCTTCCACGACCAGGTTCATTTTCGGATATTTTGACAGGATAGGCAGGAGTTCGTCGAGTTTGGTTTTGGATTCCGGTTTGATCACATCCTTGCCTGTATCAAAATACACAGCCTTGGCAATGTTGATGATCTGTTCCCGCTCGGCTTGCGTGAGGTCGGGACAGCCTTTGTTGGCGATTACGCCGGGAACATCCGGACATTTGTCCACGTTGTCGGCGATCCCGTCACCGTCTCTGTCGCTGACAGCCTTCACAGCCTTGCCGCCGGTGCCGAAGCGGAACTTGAGGCCCACATGCGGATGCCAGTAGTTCACGATCTTGCGGTCAAGCGGATAGGAATAATCCCCCCTGAGGTAAATCCCCAGGTCTTTGAATGCCCAGTAATCGAATCCGAGACCGGCCTGCACCTTTAACTGGAATTCATCATTGAATGACTGTCCGCCAAGACCGCCATAGATGTAAGGTACCACCTTGCAATCTGCCGGAAGGGTCTCACCCAGAAATTTGTAAACATAATCCAGGTCGAAATTCAACAGATTATCTTTCATTATCTCACCATATCCGGCCAGGTCATATTTCTCCGGTTTGAAGGTAAGGGTCCCGACGGTTAACTGGAGATTAGCCAGCGGACTCAGGTAGCGTGCAATGGAGAATTCTCCAAAACCTCCCTGGAATTGGACGTCCTGCATGGCGCTCGCACCGCCTTCCCTTAAGCCGTGGAAATCAGCCCAATGCAGTCCAAGGCCGACGGCCCATGGCTTCTCCTGGTTCTGGGCAATGCCCATGAGGCTGATACAGGAGACAAGCAGCATGATTACGGTAATTCTTTTCATCTTTTTGGTTTTTGGGTTAAACATATTCGTTTTTCATCGTTTGTTTTTCATTACTGACTGGTAAAAATACGGTCCTGATCACACCACCTTATACTGAATCTTAGTGAAAATGCGAAGCAATTTTCGCTTAGATTCTTTATACCGATGACTCTGGGAACAATTTTTCGCATAGCTGTGTTCTTTCGGTATAACAAAGCGGGCAGGCCGAATGTTCTGCAACTTCAGACAAATAAACTATCAGGGCGGGAAATAATTTCCGGAAACATCACCCGTACAAATCATCTTAATATGCTGCGTCAGCGTTGATCCCGGAACGATAACCACCTGAAATTTTTCACTGATCCAGTCCTGATTCCCCGGATATGGGCCAATATTTGGAGGCAGGAAATTGGGGATCTGATAAACAAAACGCCTGGCGATGGCCAGAGCATCCAGACAATTGGGCGTACCGCCGCTGTTGTTGACATCAGCCGCCTGCAGGGCAAGTCCCGTCAGCAATGGAGGAATCTTAACATACTCCCGCATGATAAACAGGCAGTCATTGGCATTGCAGCCTCCCCAATCCTTCCAGCATACGGCCTGCATCTCATATGAACCCGGGGCGAGATTTGTGAACAGGTAATTTCCGGAAACGACCGTATTCATAATCACCGGCATCCCTGGCTGCCAGATCATCACCACGGTACTGTCATCAAGGGGAAGACCGTTAATATACCTGACCGTTCCGCCGATACTGCCCGTCTGGGCCTGCACTATCCCTGACAGCAAAAGTAAAGGGAGGAATAACTTTATCATACCGGCCTCCTTTATTTGAACAAGCCGTAAATATAATACAATTTGAAAAGAATATCAAACTGGCAATAATTCTCCGGAAAACGATCCAGAAAAGGAAGCTCAGAAGGGGGTAAAACTGCCGTTCACATCCCCGGTGCATAGGATATGGATGTTCTGATAGCTGACGCTGAAGGCGTAAACGATCACCGAAGGTCGTTCGCTTACCCAGTCCGATCCACCCGGTGGATTGACATTGGGGGGCATAAAGTTCATAATCTGACCCGTAAAACGTCTGATTATGGCCAGGGCATCGGCAGCATTGGGTATACCGCAACTCGCGTTGACATCTGCTGCCAGTAGACACAAGTCGAAAAGGCAGGCCGGCTGATTCACAAAATGTTTCAGGACAAGAAGGGCATCCACACTGTTCGCGCCACCCCAGTATTTGGTGCAACTGACATGGATATCGTAGGTATCCGCCATCAGGCCGTTAAACTCATAAGAACCTGCCGGACTGACCGGACAGCTTGCCAGGGCAAGGCCGTCCAGGTAAAGGGTGACAACGGCACTGTCCCTAATAAGAATTTGATTTTCAGTATAATACCTCACCGAACCCTTGATCGTACCAAACTGGGCAGTGGCAGGAAGTAAGGCCGACAGCATGGCAAATAGAAACAACAGGAAACCCATCACGCTGCTCCTCTGCGACCTTGTTTTACTGATTTTTGCTTGCTTCATGATGATTCAGATTATGAACATAAACATCATTCTGCCGGGCAAGAACCTTACTGACCGCAATTATACTCATACTTGACAGGTTTGCGAATGCAAAGCTGTGTAATAGGAGTATTGCCGTACACCCCCGGGTCGTAATTTTCTCGCAAACTCATTCCGTGTCGGTATAATCCCTCTCGAACCCTGTTCACAAAGATAATACAAAAAAACGCGGACGCAATATGTCAAAGGAAGATTTTTTCACCTTCCGAGCGGGCGATGATCACGGCTCCGCAGGTATCACTCAGCACATTGACGCTGGTTCTGAACATGTCGAGGATGCGGTCCACGGCCAGGATGAGGCCAACCCCTTCGAGGGGGAGACCTACCGCACTGAGCACGATGGAGATCATCACCAGTCCTGCCATGGGGATACCCGCTGCGCCGATGGAAGCGAGCAGGGCAGTAAACACCACGATCATCTGCTGCAGGAAGCTGAGTTCGATGCCATAGGCCTGGGCGATAAACATGGCTGCCACACATTCATACAGTGCGGTACCATCCATATTGATGGTCGCACCAAGCGGCAGGGTAAATGAGGATATCTTGTTTGACACCCTGCAATTGTTTTCCACCGACTCTATGGTAAGGGGAAGGGTAGCACTGGAGGAAGAAGTGGAAAAAGCCGTCATCAGGGCGGAAGAAACGGCACGGTAATGACGCAGCGGATGAATGCGTGCCATCAGGCGCAGCATGACAGGCAGGCTAATACATGCATGGATCAGCAGTCCGAAGATCACTGTGAGCATATACCTTCCCATACTCCCGGCCAGGCCCGCCAGATCCGCCGAGCGACTCACCTGCAGTGCCACGATGCCGAAGACCCCGAAAGGGGCAAAACGGATCACGAACAGGGTGATCTTCATCATCAGTTCAAAAAAGCTTTCAAAAAAGGCAGTCAGTGTCTTTCTGCTCTTCTCACTGGTATAATTGATAAAAAATCCGCTCAATACGGCGAAGAAAATGATGGAAAGCATATTCCCCTGCACCAGGGTCTCAAAGATGTTCACCGGGATGATCTCCAGGAGGAGTTCTCTGAAAGATTTGCTTCCTAAGCCCAGTTCATCGGTCTGCTGCATCAGTCCCAGGTCGACACCCGTGCCGGGCTGGATGAGATTTACCAGCGCGAGTCCGGTAAGGATGGCAATTAAACTTGTGAACATGTAATACCCTATCGTCTTCAGTCCGAGCCTGCCGAGATCACCGGCGCTGCCCATACCGGCGACCCCGGAAATGACCGAGCTCAGGATCAACGGAATGATGATCATTTTCAATGCCCTGATAAAAATATCGCCCATCCAGGAAATGTACTTCACCTGGGCAGGCAGAAAATAACCGAACAGGATACCCAGCAATAAGGCCAGCAGGATCTGGTAATGGATTGGAAACTTGCTTTTTTTCATGGGCGGTGAAGCATTGGCCGGGTATGATCAGACATAAAAGCGGATGATGTAAAGCACAACGTAAAACGTGATGATCCCCGCATTGATCAGTTTCAGTCCCACCGCCATGATGGTTCCGAAAAAGGTGGCGATGCCGCTGCGCATGGCCTGTCTCTCGTTCCGGCCTGCCAGCATATCACCGATGACCGCACCAAGCAGGGTTCCCAGGATCATGCCCACGGGGGTGAGAAACATACCGGCAAACATGCCGATCAGGCTTCCGATAATACCGGAACGCGTGGCGCCGTATTTCTTTGCAAACCAGGCAGGGAAAAGGTAATCGAGCAGCAGGATGGCGGCCGTCACCGCTGCCAGCACCACCAGCACCGTGGTTGAAACCGGGATCACAAAGAAATGGATGAGCAGCAGGGCCACATAGTTGAGGGGCGGTCCCGGCAAACCCGGAACCACACATCCGGCAAGTCCCACAAGGCACAAAATCCCTGCAAGGACAATCAATAAGACTTCAGTCATACAAAAGGCCTAAGTTTTTTTCCAAAACTACAAAAATCCCCTAACTTTGCACTCACACTCACACCCCCACCCCCACACACTCTCTCATTCTCATTCTCATTCTCATTCTCACTCTCACTCTCACTCTCACACCCACACTCACACTCACACCCACACCCACACCCACACCCACACCCACACCCACTCGCGGAAGTAGCTCAGTCGGTAGAGCATCAGCTTCCCAAGCTGAGGGTCGCGGGTTCGAATCCCGTTTTCCGCTCTTTCCCCGAGGTTTATTGGTTTACACGGGATGAGAAGTCTATCCCGTGAGTGAGCGAACGGGAAATCCCGTTTTCCGCTCTTTCCCCGAGGTTTATTGGTTTACACGGGATGAGAAGTCTATCCCGTGAGTGAGCGAACGGGAAATCCCGTTTTCCGTATCCGCTTGTCCATGCCCTGTATTTCAGTTTTGATCGGTAAGTTTTCCCCCGCCATCGATCAGATTTGCCGGATGACATCCCGTGTTGTTAATTTGCCTGATTCAAAATTCATTCATTCATTATAACATTATGAAAAAGTTACTACTCACGGCAGGTATTTCCTTCCTCCTGTCATTGGCAGCCTTTGCCCAGGAAGGCATGTGGCTGCTGACCCAGCTCGACCAGCTTAAACTGGCTGAAAGAGGCCTTCAGCTCGGAAGCAAAGACATCTACAACCCCGATGGCTCCTGTCTCAGCAGGGCCATCCTTCAGATCGGCGGAGGGACGGGTTCTTTCGTTTCTCCCGACGGACTGGTGCTGACGAACCACCATGTAGCCTATACGGCCATTCAGCGGGCATCGAGCACCGAATCGGACTATCTTGCCAACGGATTCCTGGCAAAAAACAGGCAGGACGAGATTCGGGCTCCGGGTTACAAAGCCCTGATCGTGACCGGAATCAGGGATGTAACGGATGAAGTGCTGGCAGCCGTGAAGGACATCAGCGACCCGGTGGAGAAAGATAAAAAGACGGAGGAGAAGATCAAGGAGATCCGGGAAAAACAAAGCAAAGACCGCAAAGATGTCATCGTAAAAATATCTTCGATGTACAACGGCAGGCAGTTCCTCGAATTTACCTACAGGGAATTCAAGGACATGCGCATCGTGTATGCCCCCCCCTCCTCCATCGGGAATTACGGGGGAGAAACCGACAACTGGATGTGGCCAAGGCATACGGGCGATTTTTCCTTTCTCAGGGTTTATGTGGCTCCCGACGGCAGCAGCCGGGAATACGATCCCGCCAATGTACCCTACAAGCCGGAAGTTTGGCTGAAAACGGCAAAAGATGGCGTAAAAGAGGGAGATATCACCTTCATTTTGGGATTTCCCGGATTCACCACCCGCTACCGCAGCGCCACCTCTGTGTACTGGAATCAGGAGATCAACTATCCTTTCACCATTGAAAACTTTGGCGAGATTATCAGCCTTATCGAAGACCTGACGAAGAACGACCCTGCGGGCAGGCTGAAAACCGCCAGCCTGGTGAAAGGCCTGGCCAATACCCTGAAAAACTACCAGGGCAAGGTGGAAGGAATGAAAAAGACGCACTTCCTTCAAGAGAAGAAAGCCTTCGAAAAGGAATTCCTGACCTGGGCCAACAGTCGGAAAGAACTGAAGGAGAAATACGCCGGACTGCTTGACAGGGAGCGGGAAGCCTATCTTCCCCTCGAGAAGACCCGGGAAAGGGATCAGGTGGCCGGCCTGTTCGGCGGATTGGCAGGAACCCTATGCGGGATAGCAGAACAATTGTACACCGATGCCATGGAAATAGAGAAGGCCGGAGACAAACCGGATGAGGCATCGCTGAAAAAGAAGATGGAAAAAATTTCTGAACAACTCACCTATGCCTTTAACGATTATGATGAGCCTGTTGACAAAGCCCTGTTTGCAAGGGCGCTCGGCATGGCCGGCAGGCTTCCTGCTGACCAGCGCATCCCGGCGGTCGACAGGATCAGCGAAAAGCCGGGCTTCGATGCGGCTAACTTTACGGAGAAAGCCTATAGCGTCACGAAACTGAAAGATCCGGAATATGTGAAATCACTGATTGGAAAAACACCGAAGGAACTGGAACAGAGCGGTGATCCCTTCCTGCTGCTGGCAGCCGGACTGTATCCCCTGAATGAGGAAATCAATAAAACCCAGTCGGCCTTCGCCGCCACAGTCATCGACATCCGCAGGCAATACATGGAAGCCCTGTACGAATGGAAAGGCAAAGCCATGTATCCCGACGCCAATGGGACCATCCGCTTCACCAGCGGAAAAGTAAAGGGATACAAGCCGAGAAATGCCGTATGGTATGAACCCTTCACCAGCCTGGCAGGAGTTGTGGAAAAGCACAACGGAAAAGAACCCTTCAACGCCCCGGAAGCCTTGATCAGGCTGAGCCGGGACAAGGACTACGGCAGGTGGTCGGATAAAAGCCTGAACGATGTTCCCCTGGCCTTTCTTTCCCTGTGTGATATCACGGGCGGCAACAGCGGCAGCCCGGTGATGAATGCCAAAGGAGAACTGGCCGGAGTAGTCTTCGACGGGAATTATGAAGCCATGATCAGCGACTGGCAGTATGATGAAAACCTGCAGCGTTCCATCACCTGCGACATCCGCTATGTGCTGTTCGTTACGGAGAAATTCGCCGGGGCGACTCATCTATTGAAAGAAATGCAGATCCGGTGAGCGGATAAAAAAAATGAGCGGATGCAATTAATGCTGTAAAATCCTTGACATTGCGAATAAGAACCTGTATATTTGTATGTTAAAATTTCGGTTAGAATACTGTTTTACAAGACATTAATAACTACGGAGAATTCCCGGTATAATGCCTCCTTTCCCAATATGGAATTCATTCCATAAGCGGGAGGAGGCATTTTGCCTTTCATTAGCATCCTGTCCTTTATGTAACACCTTAACCCTTTTCTGTCATGAAAAAACAACATGCTTTCGGATTGTTCCTGCTGGCCTTTAGCGGTTTCAGCTTCATGGTCAATGCCACGGTACTGCGGGTGAACTCCGCCCCGGGCAGTGCAACCCCTTACACCTCCGTTCAGGCTGCACACGATGCGGCATCCAACGATGACACGCTTTATGTGGAATCATCCTCCATCAGTTATGGTACGCTGACATGCACCAAAAAACTCACCATCATCGGCACCGGATATTTCCTGGCCCAGAATCCGCAGACACAGGCATCCCCCTCAGCCTGCTTCATTCAGCAACTCTATTTCAATGCCGGAAGCCAGGGGTCAAAGATCACTGGGGTTTACCTGAATACCATCATTCTGGCAACCAACGATATTCTGATCACCCGCTGCTATATTTACGGAAACAATGCGATCTATGTGAATACCAGTAATCCCATTGGTAATATTGTAATCACCCAGAATTTTATTGATGCCGGTTACACTTACCACACAGCCATTAACTTCAGTTATCCGGCCAACAATGTACTGATATCCAATAACTATATCCGGGGTTACCTCAGCACCGGCACGAATTTCTTCGGAATCATCACCAACAATGTGGTGGACGGAGTCTTTTCCGCTTACAATGCCGTCCTGAAAAACAACATCATGCTTAACGGGAGTTTTAACAATTATAATTGCATTTATTTCAATAATATCGGCCATAACCAGGACTTCGGCACGCAGAACGGCAACCAGTCCAATGTGAATATGAGCACGGTATTTCTTGGCAGCAGCGGTAACAGCTCCGATGGCCAGTGGCAACTGAAAACGGGCTCTCCCGCCATCGGTGCCGGTGAGGGCGGGGTGGACTGCGGCATGTTCGGAGGAAGCCTTCCTTATATCCTTTCCGGTATGCCGAATATCCCGGCCATTTATTATATGAATGCCCCCTCCATACCCTCCAACACCATCAACGTCAGCATCAAGGCCAAATCCCACAATTAGGAGTACAACCCGATGGTTGTTAAACGATTAAGCCTGATGACAATGAAAAAGCTTCACCTCATACTGAAATCCAGGCTCCGGAGCTGCTTTCTTCCCGCCTGCTGCCTGCTCTTGCTCCTGCTCGGCTGGCAGATCAGAGGCAGCGGGCAGAACATCACCGGCCTGGAATATTTCTTTGACAACGATCCCGGCTTCGGCCTGGCTGTGCCTGTTGCGGTGAGCCCCACCCCCAACCTCAGCGCCTTCAGCACCGCCATCTCCATAGCCGGCCTTCCGGAAGGTTTCCACCACCTGTTTTTCCGCGCAATCGACGACAGCAACCGCTGGAGCCTTACCCAGAATATTCCCTTCTTTAAAAACCTGCTACCTGTCACAATACCCGATATCACCGCCATCGAATACTTCATCGACACGGATCCCGGTTTCGGTTTGGGAGTGCCGGTGGCCATCAGCCCTGCTCCGGTTCTGCCGAATGTGAGTTTTGCGGTGGATATCAGCAGCCTGCCGAAAGGCTTTCATTTCATCCTGACCCGGGCCAAAAATGCGGACGGACGCTGGAGCACGATGCAGTACCTGCCCTTCTTCAAAGAGGTACCGGATGATATCCTCTCCGACATCACTGCCGCAGAATACTTCTTCGACAACGATCCCGGCTTCGGAAACGGCACAGATATCCCCCTGAGCCCCTCGGTACATATCAGCAGCCTTGCCTTTACGGTAGGTATCGACAGCCTGGAAGAAGGCTATCATACCCTCTTCGTAAGGGTCAGGGATGCCATGGGAAAATGGAGCCTCACCTCAAACCTTCCTTTCTTCAGGCAGGAAGTGCAGCCCGCAATCCCGGTTATCACCCAGGCAGAATACTACTTCGACACCGATCCGGGTTTCGGAAACGGCACCCAGCTCAGCTTCAGCCCGGGAACAAACCTGACCTTCAGCTGGAACAGCTCCATCGCCTCAATGACCGGCGGATTTCACCACATGGCTGTCAGGGTGAAGGATTCCACCGGAAAATGGAGCCTCACCTCCAACCTTCCCTTCTTTAAACAGGAATTCCAGCCTGCCATTCCGGATATCACCCAGGCAGAGTATTTTATCGACACTGATCCGGGCTTCGGCAATGCCACCCAGCTCAGCTTCACGCCGGGAACCAATAAGACCATCAGCTGGATCGCCTCCATCGCCGCTCTGAACCAGGGATTTCACCATCTCGCCGTCAGGGTGAAGGATTCCACCGGCAAGTGGAGCCTCAGCCAGTTCCTTCCCTTCTTCAAGCAAATCATGCCCCTGCAGGAACCTGACATCGTGAAGGTGGAATACTTCATCGACAATGATCCCGGCTTCGGCCAGGCTGTGGACGTTGCCTTCGCCCAGGACAGCAATCACCTGGAGCTTGCCTTCATGATCGATATCCAGGCGCTGAGCCAGGGATTCCATAAGCTGTTCATCCGTTCAAAAGACAGCCGGGGAAAGTGGAGCATCACCCAGTTCCTTCCTTTCTATAAGCAGATCCTGCATGATACCCTGGCTGAACTGGTGGCGGTGGAATACTACTTTGACACCGATCCCGGCACGGGAAACGGCATTCCGGTAGCTTTCACCCCGGCCCAGCAAATCCCCTTCCTGGCCTGGAGCCTGAACCTCAGCGGTATCGCCTTCGGCCAGCATCTGTTGTATGTCAGGACCAAAGACGAATACGGCGTATGGAGCCTTGATTCCCGCGATACAGTTTTCTACTACCTGGATTCCCTGCCCACGGCCTCCCTCAGCGGTCCGCAGGGTATCTGTATCAATGCCTCCGGACAGTTTGAGGTGCTGCTGACAGGAACCCCGCCATGGAACCTGCAGTATTTCAACGGGGAAGACACCATTACCGCTCAGGGGATCATGAACAGTCCTTACCTCTTCGATGTGGCCCCCACCTGGCACGGGACCCATACCGCGCGTATCCTGCAGGTACAGGATGTGTACTACACAGGGCTATACACCGGTATTCCCATTGAATATGAAGTCTATCCCCTGCCCCAGGCCGCCGGTACCATTTCCGGAAGCGATAACCTCTGTATGGGATCGGGAAACAGCTGGTACTGGATCAACCCGGTGCTGTACGCAACGGTATATCAATGGACCTATCCCGACGGAGCCGTACTCAACAGCAACGCCAACCAGAACGGTATCCTGCTCGATTTCAGCAATGTGACGCAATCCGGCACAATTACCGTTACGCCGCTCAATGCCTGCGGAACAGGAAGTTCTTCATCCATCTATGTCAATATCAGGCCACTGCCCGTGGTGGATGCAGGTCCGGACCAGAACATCCCTTTCAACGACTCTGCCATCATGGCCCCGGTGGTGACGGGAGGCACAGAACCTTACACATATTACTGGAACCCCTGGTATCATCTGAACAACCCTTACATCCCCAATGCCACGGCCTATGTCAATGAAACCACTGTCTTCACGCTTTACGTCACAGATGCTTACGGCTGCCAGGGCAGTGACCAGGTCACCATTTACGTGGGTTTGCCTCCCGGAACCCAGGTAGAAGGAAACTTCACATACGACAACGCCCTGATGAGCCCGCTGAACGATGCCACCGTGATGCTGAAACAGGGTAGTGAGCTGATCGCTTCCGCCACCACCGGTGCAAACGGTGACTTCGTCATCCAGGGCATCCCGGCCGGGAATTATTCCCTTTCTGCCACTTCATCCAAACCCTGGGGAGGGGTGAATGCCACGGATGCCATGCTTGTCCTGCAGCATTTCGCTTCCATCATCTTCCTGAACGGACTCCGCCTGGAGGCTGCCGATGTCAATGCCACCGCTAACATCAATGCCATCGATGCGCTGCTGATCGCCCGCAGGTATGCCGAGATCATTTCCACTTTCCCGGCAGGCGACTGGCTCTCGGATGTGAAAACGGTGAATGCCTCCGGCAGCGGAAGCATCACTGAAAACCTGGAAGGGATCGTATTCGGCGATGTCAACGGTTCCTATGTGCCGGCTGCAAAGCTTTCACGGGAAATTGAACTGCAAACCGGAGGTCTTTTCGCAGCTGCAGGCAGTGATCCCTTTGAACTGCCTTTGTACGCAGACAGGGATCTTCAGGCCGGGGCCATATCCCTTGATTTACAGGTTCCGGAAGGCCTCATGGTCAGGGGTGTGCGGACTGCCCGCTCCCATTCATTCAGGGATGAAACCGAAGCCGTGATCTGGAACCTGAGAGGCAATCGCCTGCGGATCGCGTGGTACAGCCTGAACCCCCTGCAGGTGAATCAGGGTACCGCCCTGCTGTGGTTAAGGCTGGAAGGAATTCCACGGGGTGATGATCCCTGGGAATTGCATGAAAACGCTTCGATAGCCGATGCTGCAGGCCAGTCCATTACGCCTCTTGTAATGAACATACCGGCTGTCAAAGCCACTGCCCCCGGGCTTATCCTCGAACAAAACCGGCCGAATCCGGTCAGCACAACAAGCCTGGTCAGCTTCTGCCTGCCGGAAGGAGGCCTGGTAAAACTCAGCCTGAAGTCAGGCAACGGACAGACGCTGAGATACCTCGTGCAGGAACAGATGCCGGCCGGCTGGCATCAGCTTGTCGTGGATGCTGCCAGGTTCAGTCCCGGGATATATCTGATACTTCTTGAATTTGAAGGAAAACAGAGCGGAGGAGTAAAGGCCGTGAAAATGATTAAAGACTGATCGGGGTCTCATTCAAATCGGAATAAAAAATAGTGTACTGGATTTATCCAATACAGTGATTCTTTAATTTTTCTTAACCAATTAAACAATTTCTATGCTTAAAAAAGTAATCATCGCAGGGATAGCCGGAGGCTTAACCCTAATGGTCTGGGCTTTTCTGGTCAACGGAATTTTCGGCTTCCGGCAAAGCATTGACATGAAAAAGGTTCCAAATGAGGCCGTGGTTTATCAGGTGCTGAAACAGCACATTGCCGAACCCGGAAAATACCTTTGTAATCCCGGTCTGACCGAATCAGGTATGTTTCCCCTGAACGAGCCGGTTTACGGTATCCTATACGGCGGCGTGGGCCATGAAGCGGCAGGTCCCCTGTCCGTTGTTCTGGACTTTCTGCTTGCAATAATCACGGTAACGATAGCAGCATTCCTCCTATCTCTGACATCGGACAAGATCATTTCCAGCTATTACCGGAAAGTACTTTTTTTTATCTTGATAGGGTTAATATTTGCTGTTTCCCATGACCTCAGAAACTATGGTATCGGCAACTATCCCCTGCATGATGCCCTGATCCTGGCCTTGCACAATATCCTTCTCTGGGCAGTGCTCGGCCTGATCACCGGCCTGATTATCAAACGTCCCGTGCAGCCTGCAGGATCAGATTAAAACGGCTGTAAACAGCAGCAGCATCGCAAAGAGCGGAATGGCGATGACGAGGTACATCAGTACCAGAACAATCATTTTCAGGGATGTCCTGAGCCAGGACTGCCTGTATACTTTCTGGATGGTGATCAGCAGATAGCTCAAGGTCAGCAGCAGGATGATCCACAGGGGTAGCTGAAACAGGAACATTCCCGTAAGCTGAACAATGATCAGGAGAATGAACAGCAGGGTATGAAAATGAATGGAAAACACCAGGTGATCGTAATACAGTCTTTTCCTTCTGATATACAACAATTTAAGCAGGAGTGCAATGAAGGGAATGAGGACAAAGATGACTTTGGAAGCATGATGCAGCAGTTTACTAAGGAAATGATCCGGCCCTGACAGGGAAGACTCGACGACCTTTCTGGCAAAGAGTCTTTGAAACCAATTTGGATTTTGATATAGTCTTGATACCACGGTATCTATTCCCTGTGTTTCCACTGCCTTGCGGACTGAATCGAGCGGAAGGTGGCGGTCGCCGAAGGTCAGCGTAAGGTTTAGATGATCAGTAGTATCCGCAGAACCTGATGTGGTTTGGAGGGTCCCGTGCTTGTTTCCTCCGGCAGCGATCAGAAGAAAATACGCAATGCTGACAAAGAGGAAAAACCTGAATGGATGGAGGTATTTCAGTCTTTTCCCTGCCAGGTATTCAGCCGTCATCAATCCCGGTTTGAACATCAGGGCCTTGAAACTGGAAAAGAATTTCCCGTCCACGTGGAAATAATCCCCCAAGGCATGCCAGAAGAACTTCCCGAAACTGAAGTCCCGGGGCTGAAGCACTTTCTGTCCGCAAAAGGGGCAATACTTCATTTGGGTATCCATCTGCCCTCCGCAATTCAGGCAGTGGAAGATTTCCTGCTGTTCACTCATTCGTTTTGTTTTTTAGTTTCACGATGCGTCTCCGGTCTTTCTTGGTGGGCCGCCCAACTCCCCTGTCCCACTTTTCATGGTTCAATTCCCTCATCATCTGAAGCTTCTCATATTCCGCAGCCGGAGTCAGGTCTTCCATGTATCCTGACACCAGCCTGGCCGACACCCTGGCAGGAAGCAGGGCCACAACCCTGATGGTACGGGTCAGCAGGCCGGTATTCACAATCAGCACATCTCCGGGATGGATCTCCCGTGAAGGTTTTACCGATTGCTGGTTTACCTTCACCTTGCCGCCCCTGCAGGCATCTACAGCCTGTGTGCGGGTTTTGAACAACCTGACGCACCAGAGCCATTTGTCGATACGGTGTGTGTCTTCCATGGTATGAATGGACTTGGCACAAAATTAAAGAAGACTTTCCATCTATAGCACGCGCGCTGATATTTCCTAAGTACGCACTCTTGCACTGGAACACAGACGATCCAATATGAGGTCTTTGCTGATCTTGCATGGGAGATTCCGGACACAGTGTTTTTTTGGGCTAAAGCCCGGAAATCCGCCTGCTCCCTGGTCCGTCAGCTGAAGCTGACGGCAATTTTAAAGTATTATTGCCGGCTGAACCTGCCACCAAGTCAAAACTACGATTCCAGAATCAATTCCCAAACGATAAACCAGCACACTATCATCAGCAAACCAACACATGAACACATTTTCACATCAGCAAACTGAAAATGGCCTTCGGATTGCCACACCTGATCGCCAACGGAACCCTGTTAATTTACCTTTCCGCTCAGGCCGCTAGGCCTCGGATTGGCGCCGAAACTGGGAAGCTCCCTCGGTCGTTCGCCTGTGGCTCACAACCTCAGTCCGCTCCCCTAGGTTTCTCTGCCAATCCTGGAATCGTTTCTTTCCTGCCAATTGAATTATTTTCCCGATTTATTATTGGTCAGGTTGAAACTGCCAGGTTAAAACCGCGATTCCAGAATCAATTCCCAAACGATAAACCAGCACACTATCATCAGCAAATCAACACATGAACACATTTTCACATCAGCAAACTGAAAATGGCCTTCGGATTGCCACACCTGATCGCCAACCCTGTTAATTTACCTTTTCGCTCAGGCCGCTAGGCCTGGAACAGCGCGAGCGTGGGAGTGAGAGCGAGAATGGGAATGAGAATGAGAATGAGAATGAGAGTGGAGTAACCTCCGGCCGGATAAGCTTATTTCAACCCGCAAACCTACATCGGCAGATCATCACGGGTAATATGCATTAGGCCGAAGGCTTATGTATATTTTCCTTACCAAAAAGAAGTTTAACTGAACTTAAACACCTGCATTTTGTAAGTAATTCAAATAATGATAGTTACGGGTATAGATTTTCTCTTTGGCACTACGCTGGCAGTGCCTTGGCAGTCGCCTTGATAGCTGAGACTACCCTTGAATGGACGGGGGTACTGCTACCCCAACCGCTGAAAATATACCTGCGCAAAGCCCACTGCATTCGGTTCTTATCTTAATATTCTACTGTCCTTGTCATGAAGAGGTTCGGATAAAAGCAAGAAGCCCAGCGTTGCATGGCTTCCTTACTATTGGTTTAGAACTATGAGAGTATTTTTGATTCTATAGCCTTTTCCAAATCTCCAAGAGTTAAAACCTTTTTTTTCTCTTTCTTCTTTCCTGTGAAAAGGCGTATTATCGCAGGTAATATCTTGTCACCTTCTGGCTCAAAGTAATTTGAAAACTCAAAATTTGTAATATCAATGCTAAACCTTTTGCTGAAGGTTTCCATAAATTCATACGCCTCATCCCCTGTTAATCCAAGATCTTGTTCAACTCTCGTTTCACGTTGAAGTTCAAAAGGATACTTCCACCTTATTTCTTCAACAAAGGATTTAATATTGTCAAAATTACTATCTGTCATATCATTAAAATTATTCATCAAGCATACCATGTTCACGCATGTATTCTAAAAGTATAGATTTAGGAGGCTCGGGTGTAAACCATTTGCTCGGGCCATAATTCTCACCTAAAGTCCACCCAATATCCCAAGCAGTCCAAGCCCAGCCAACATAAGGTACAAATCTACCTGCTGCACGACCAATAACATTTGTGCCTAGTGATGTGGCTATTTTTGTTCCCGTCTCCTTCCCAAGAACTTTTATGAAAGTTTGAGGAAAAACTTTTGAAAGGGTGTATGAAGCAATCGAAGAGCCTGGTTTCGAACCCAAAGCGCCAACGGGTTTTAAGACCTTTAAAGGTTGACCAAGTAGGATAAGAGCGGGTCCAATATAATGTTCTCCTCCTTCAACTCCTGCATGCTGAACATTACCCCCTGTGGAGTTGGGGTTACCACCTGTGGATGAGGCGTTACCTCCAGTGGATGAGGCAGAACTACGCTTCTTCTTCTTATCCCCCCCACCACCATTCCCGGCATTCATTTCGGTCTGGCTGCCATCCTGCGGTGAGAACTCGTCTGCAGATGATTCTTTTTCTGCAGCTTCATCATTACTGGCCATCGTTGATTGCAGAAGTTCCTGGTAAGAATGATCCTGCACCAGATCGTCAGCCCAGTGCAAGCCCAGCGCTTTGCTGTGAAACACATCCATCCCGTCCGGATCGATAAACCGGATCGGGTTGTTCATGCAATAATGATAAGGAGACCATCTCCGGGCTTTCTCCGCCAACGGATCCACACCCCACCATCTCCCAACCTGCGGGTCGTAGTACCGTGCCCCGTAATCATACCAATCCAGCCCGAAGTCCGGCTGCAGCTCTTTGGCGTTGTATTTCAGGGGATTGGGACAGTTGAGGTCTGGAGTGGAAAGTTCTGAGATCAGCATCCCAAATGGGTAGTAGGTGTTGGTTTGCAGGGCCACCGGCAGGCCGTTGTCCTCCTTATATGCCACCCTTACGTTGCCAAGGTGATCTTTCAGGTGATACTCGATATCGTTGGTTTCTTCGGGATTGATCAGGATTCTTCCTTCTTCAAACACCGCATAAGAAGGGGCATCATCGCGGTAAACGACGGAGCCGGCATAATCCAGGACGGAGGTTTTAATGCCTTCGGTATACACTTCTTTCCTTCTTTTGCTGCCTGCGGCATCGTAAAAGTACGTCATCCTGTTATACCGACACCGAATGGGGTTGCGAAATATTTACAACTTCACCTGTACACTCAATTGTCTTCCTTTTCATTTCTACTCCGCACCTGAGCGATTATACCGAAAGAACACAGGAATGAGATAAAAGTGTTCCCAGAGTCATCGGTATAAAGAATCTAAGCGAAAATTGCTTCGCATTTTTACTAAGATTCAGTATATTTAACTTTTCGCTCAGGCCGCGGGGCCTCGGATTGGCGCCGAAACCGGGAAGCAGAATTAAAGGTAAAAGGGACAAAACGGAAGAGGAAAGTGAAGTGAAAAGTAAGTAAAAACTGCCAACGCTATTCAGGGAAGGGCAGCAATTCTCTTGTTATTTATCTCTAAATACTCTTCTTTAGAAGTTTCAGGGTTCAATAGTTTCAACTCATCTTGCAAGTACTTTTCATCATGTGTCTGAGGCGTTAAAAACATTTCCAGGATATTATTCTGAGTAGAGTATTTAAAATTTATCTCACCATCTTTATTTGACACAACAAATTCCTCATTATTAATCCATTTAAGACTTTTTACTACACAAGATAAATCGTCCTCGTAAAATGATACCTTTATAAGTTCAAATTTCTTTATCTCACATTCATGTTTTTTATCTATCAGTTCGATGAAAATTGAACTGTATTCTTTTTCTCTGACAACAACCAATGAAGTGCTATATCTCCTATCACTTGACAACTTAGGAGCTAATAAAACATATTCGTTCTTAAAGTCTGTTTTAGTTACTTCTAAATAAGCGTTTTTAAACGGCTCTACTGGCCAATTAAATTTCCCTGCCATTTCGAGTAACGTATCTAATATCAAGTCCAATAAAATCTTATACCTATTGGCTTCTAAGGATTCATTTTCAAAATTCTTCCATTCAAAATATCTATAAACTAAACATACTTTTGTCAACTTGTTTGTTGGAATGATATAGGCTGCATCATGAGAATTCACCAATTGAATTGCAATCTTTCGCAAATTTTCAATTTTAACATCAGATATAAATCTACTATAGAGTTTAGATATAAAAAGACACTCCTGACTATACTTGACCTGCTTGTCTTCATCCGAGAAGCCTAATTCTAAAAATAGTTTACTCATCATAATCAGCTCAAAATTAAGGTCTAATTTGCAATGGAGGTCTTAATCCACCATTTGCAGCTTGATATGCACGCACATAACTTTGTTCGATTGATAAAGCCGAAGCCCTGTCAGGCGTCCTAGCAAGTATTGAATACCAATAATAAACACCAGGGGGTGCTATTGAATTAAGTGCTACACACTGATACTCTGGTCTTGGATTTCCTGTACGTGTTACAAAATCGGAACGACTTGAAACTCCGTATTTCATCGTTTGATAATAACCCGCTAAGTTAAATGAATATATTTCATAGACGATGTTAGGTTTTTGGCTGCTTTTGGAGTTCGCATGAATATATGCTGCGGTGGCAATTGTTGCAACACTCATTGCAACCTGTCCCCACACTGGGACAGAAGAGGACGCAGTCCATTCAGGCGATAATGCCACTGCGGCCATCCCTAAAGCGGCAGCAAAAGTTACCCCATCACTACCCTCACGTGCGGAAGGGTTACCTCCAGTGGATGAGGCAGAACTACGCTTCTTCTTCTTATCCCCCCCGCCACCATTCCCGGCATTCATTTCGGTCTGGCTGCCATCCTGCGGTGAGAACTCGTCTGCAGATGATTCTTTTTCTGCAGCTTCATCATTACTGGCCATCGTTGATTGCAGAAGTTCCTGGTAAGAATGATCCTGCACCAGATCGTCAGCCCAGTGCAAGCCCAGCGCTTTGCTGTGAAACACAGCCATCCCGTCCGGATCGATAAACCGGATCGGGTTGTTCATGCAATAATGATAAGGAGACCATCTCCGGGCTTTCTCCGCCAACGGATCCACACCCCACCATCTCCCAACCTGCGGGTCATAGAACCTGGCTCCGTAATCATACCAATCCAGCCCGAAGTCCGGCTGCAGCTCTTTGGCGTTGTATTTCAGGGGATTGGGACAGTTGAGGTCTGGAGTGGAAAGTTCGGAGATCAGCATCCCGAATGGGTAGTAGGTGTTGGTTTGCAGGGCCACCGGCAGGCCGTTGTCCTCCTTGTATGCCACCCTTACGTTGCCAAGGTGATCTTTCAGGTGATACTCGATAAAGTTGGTTTCTTCGGGATTGATCAGGATTCTTCCTTCTTCAAACACCGCATAAGAAGGGGCATCATCGCGGTAAACGACGGAGCCGGCATAATCCAGGACGGAGGTTTTAATGCCTTCGGTATACACTTCTTTCCTTCTTT